>Ga0308170_10000320_pt1 | contig 70256 bp, 57 predicted proteins | sample PhyBR2_2_FD_202136 | JGI IMG/M metagenome (GOLD analysis project Ga0308170, IMG submission 202136) | Phyllosphere microbial communities from UC Gill Tract Community Farm, Albany, California, United States - DLSLSB.R2 | ecosystem: Host-associated > Plants > Phyllosphere > Unclassified | place... | reverse complement strand
ATTTTTCTAGAGTTTTTTTATCATCACACAACTTTTTGATTAATCATAAAAATTCAAAATGGTTTTAACAGTGTACGCACAACTTTATCGTCTATATTGGCTCGAAAACTTTTGGACTGTTTGTCAGATCATAAAGTATCTGTAAAATGTTCTAGCTTGATTTTTAATTTAAAGAGACGAAAAGAGAATAAATTGAAGTTAACACTTTTTAAATTGAAATTTTTAATGCCTAAAATTATTTAGAATTTATATTTTTTACAAATAAATGTCTAAGTCTGATGTGAAGGTTTTTCAATTTATAAAAGAAGCTTTTGTTTATTTAGTTACACATTTTTATAGATACGAAAAGGCTAGATTCCTATAAGAAGCAAAAATTTGCAGGAGAAATAAAAAAAAATTTCATGTTTTAACAAGATTTAGGATGCTATTTAATGTTAATGCACACTCCTTAAGTTACAACTTCTCTTACAATATGGATATGCAGTTTTGAATACTATAAAGGAAAAACAAATTGCACAAAAAATGGCTACAATCATAAAGGTAAATGCATAATCTCTTAGGCCTCCCAGTAAGTCGTTAAGAAACCAACACACGTTTTTATTTCTAAATTCACAAGAATAGTTACAGTCTGCAAGAATTATTAAAAATGTAAAATTGCTACTTTTGATCATGAAAACATGAAATTTTTTGAATAAATATTTTAAATATATTTTTTTACAAATTCTAAAGAAATGATCTTTTCAAAAAGGATTAGACAAATTTTTAGAGAGCATCTTAAATTTTTTTTGCATATAAGTTATAGGATACAAGATTAGCTTGTACAAAAAAAGCATCATCATACCTAGCATTAGAACCAAGTAAGCAAGACTCAACAAAAAACAATTTCTGTATTTTATCATCCAGGATTTTTCAGTTCTTCTGCCAATTCTGTTTTGTAAGGCGTCAGCAGAGATAGAATCCTGCGACTTGTTTTCATAAATGCCACTTTTAACTAGTTCATTGTTCTCTTGTGGTGCAATGCTAGACAATTTGACCGAGTCATCAGAGAAGGTTGCAGAACTTGCTATTAGAAATAATATTACGACTTTTTTAATTTTGTCCATTTTCTGGGTATTTTCAGAATATTATCTTATTGGACTTTTTATCCAAAAAAGTAAAGCAACAGTCATATGCTTTTTGATCAAGCTATTCTCATAGATTATAAAGCCTTGTGTTTTTTGAAATTAAAATTTTTATCTCATGTCAAACACATCATAATTTTTAATGCAAACAATAAAAATCTTCTTCTATGCTTTTATTCTTCTAAATATAATAGGTACTGTTATTAATAATATGTTTTCTTCTGGCTAATCTTAGAATTAGTCGTTAAACTGTTTCATTTTGTGTATTCTGCACCTAAACACAATGCCTCATATTTAGAAAGTACCAAAAGAGTAGATTTTTAGAAGTAAAGTCCATTAAGAATGAATAGCCAAAGAAAAGGCTGCTGAGATTAAAATGCCTTCCACAACTTAATTTTAACAAATTAATTACGCTATTTACTATTTTTTAAAAAGATTTTTTTACCCCTTTGCATGGCTGAGGACTTAATTATCAATTCTAAAGAACACATCAAAAAAGAACACATCAAAAATACTAAAGAGGAAATTTTATGCAAAATATGCCATTCAATTTGTGACGAAGAGTCTCCCTATGCTGCTCCTTGTAAATGCAAAGGATCCTTGAAATATATCCACAAAGAGTGTCTGAATGAGTGGCTCACGCTCTGCCAGAAGACAAACAAGGCTAAGAAATGCGACATATGCCACCATCCTTTCAATTTCAAAAAGAAATTTCGCGAGGGAGCTCCCGAAAGCCTTCCATTTTACTACATTCTTCTTTACTTCGGAAAACGACTTTTTAACTATTTCGTAGACTTTCTCTGTCTTCTTTATGCACTGGCAAAGTTTTCTTTTATTCTCTTGGTAAATAGCAAAATAGCCTCAGTTTATCTTTTTGAGGTAGACGCTCCTGTTTTGGTCTTTTTTTCTGGGATAGCTTTTACTTTTGTGAATATTTCCCACACACATTTCCTTAAAAAGGCTCTCAAAGTAATCGGAAGTCTTCACGTTAGAATAGACACGAGTAGGGTCTTAGACAATATTTTGGAGAACTCTACGCATGCATCTGCAACCTACAATCATTCTGTTCAAAGTGTTCCTGTTACAGAAGCTGCAGGCAATGGGGACAGATCTAGTTCAAACGATTCTGATTCAATAGTCTATGAAGAGGTTTATGATTTTTCTAGCCAGTCGATTTCCAGCCTTCTTTTACAAAGGCCAACCTTTGAAAATATCAAAAAGGATTTGTCTCTGATTCTCAGCTTGTGTTCCAGCTCCTTTGTTTATCCAATCATCTATTATTTTGCTCTCTTTTGTCGCATCAGCATTCTGAGCAATAGCTCACTGGTAAAATTCATTAACCAGATAGAGCTTGAAAGATTCTATCGTGAGTCACACACTTTTATTTTGGTCTTGTTGTTTTTGTCTTCGATCTTCTACATTTTGAAGACACGGACATCTTACCATCCCTTCAAAATTACATTTGGCCTTCTTAAGTCCTACACTTTTTTGGTTTGTCTTACTTTTTATGTATTGGTCAATATTGGTGTTATGTCCCACTATCTTTTTTCTCTGATATTTAACAACTATGTTCCATTCTTCATGACGTCTGATTTCAGATTCTCAGTTTTTATGCACTTAGCCTTTGGAACAGGCCTAACTTATATCTTGAAATCACTGAGCAAGAATCTAGCAAGTAAATTTCGCAAAGGCTTTATTGTTAAATCTTTGAGAAATGAGAAAATACGAACATTGGTCCAGTATTCTGTTGAGAGCAGCTTTATGTCGTTCTTTAGAAAGTGCATCTTGAATTTTTTTGGCTCTTGCTCCCTCGTCCTATTTTTCTGCTTTGCCACCAAAGTCTGCATGAAGTTGCATAAAGATATTTTCAATGACTTTTTCCAAAAGAAACAAGTCTTCTTGTTTGATGCTTTTCTGAGAGGGTTTGTCTATTTGAAAGGATTGATGATTTTCTACAGAAATAGCTCTGATATCAGCAAGTTTTTTGCAGCTTCTTTTGAAAGAATTTTCAGGTTCTATTCTAGATATTTTGATGCTGAAAATTATCTTTACAACAAGGAAGTTACTGGAACTTACAGCAAGGATAGATTGGTATGGGACCTCAACTGTAAATATGCTTCTTTTGAATATATTGACTATGTTCAGAAAGTCAACAAGTTACTGAGAGATAACTTGCATACTTCAGATCTATCTAAACAAACCCCAGTTTCTCCACTTAAGACTGTTCTTAATACAACATACAATGCTGAAGAAACTGATTTTACTCATCAAATACTTGTGAGAGGTTTGGATGATCAGGGCAATGATGAAGTTAGCGATACCAAATCAGCCTCTACATTTTATGGTAATCTGCAGAAGGATAAGAACTTGGATTTGTTAGAGAGATACAAAATCACAGATAAAAGAATTTCCAAATACTTTGGCAGAAACCACAGCAGAAAAATCTCGATATTTTTACAACCAAAGCATTTTACTATCTTCAAGATTCTGTGCATTGTGTCATGTCTTTTGTTCTCTCAATTTGTCTTCACATCATCTTTCTTCCTAGCATTTTGTTTTTCTCGTGTTTTCAAGCAGGCAGAGTTGAGTTCTTCTATCTTTTTTGTGGCGTTTGCTTCCATCTTCAGCCTCTTCTGCAACTCAAGGTCTTTATCTTGGACTTTTCTGTCTTATCAGAGGCCTGCAAGGGGAAGCAGGAGCTTCTTGATGGGCACTTCTCCCATCTTGAATAGGCTGATTGTTATTTTGTACTCTAACATTATTTTCCCTTGTTCTGCTTCGTTGGCCTTGGTATTCTTCTATGCTAATATGAATAGATTTGCCTGCTTCACCTATCTGTTCATTATTTTCAATTCTGTTTCATCTTTCTCATCCGCCATCTTTGAAAACATATTTATTGTATCCCCGCTCTCAACATATTCTATTTTCTATGTGCTTAAGCAGCTGTTGTCTTTTGCCACGCTGAAACTTACGCTCTATTTTATATTGGTGATTTACAAAAAAATAATCAGATTCAACTCGTATTCCTTGCCCATCATTTTTATTGGTTCAGCAGTCTTTCAGGTTGCCAGAATAATAATTTTTATTTTTTCAGGTGACTTGATTTCTAAAATCAAGGATTCTTTTTTCCTGGAGAACACAGATATTCTTGACTACGAGCATAGCAATGACAGCTAGATTAAATGATAAGGTTTTAAGACATGTTTCTTCAAAAACTTTTTTAATATGTTAACTTTATGAGAGATTTTCATTAGCCTAGATCTGTTATACAGCGCTTCAAGTTCTTATTTTTTCATTTTTAATGTCGATTTTGTTGCCTTAATTGGAACTCACAGGAAGTGAAAAAGGTTGCGCTGAGTTAGCAGTTTTAAAACATAATAAGACAGAAAGGGATCAAATGGATTGTTTGTACAACAAACAGGCAACTAAAAAGATGCCTCTAGCAGCAGAAGTTTATAAAAATTAGATTTTTGTCCGTGCTAGCTTGTATTTACAAATAAAAATTTTAAGGTAAAATTTTTTTCAAAAGCAAGAAATACTCTCTATAATGTAAATAAAAATTCAGAACAATTTTTATGATGCCCTATCAGTATGATTTTTTGTCTATGGCAATAACTAGAAATTCTAGATAAACTTTATTCTAGGATTGAAAATTGAAATGTAGACATTTTGATCGTTAAAGTATTTATGATGTTAAATTAAGAGCAATTTTATCACTTTTGGATAGCCTAGAGTTCTGACACAAAATTTTTGAAGAATGAATTTTATCAAACCTCAAGAGTCGAAAATTTTGCAACAAAGAGCAGAACTTATTGCTGAAGTTTTTGAAAAGATCATTTTTGTTTCTATTTTAAATATTTGAATTTAGTAAAACTAGCAAAAATTTTATAAATTAGTGAGAAAATAAAAATTTTATAAACCAACGAGAAAGTGAGTTTAGTCAAAAGAATTTTTTTTGATTTTTGGAATCGAATTAAACAAATTAAAGTTTTAGAAAAGAAATTTAAACAGCATTTTTGAAACGATACACTTCTATTCAGTGCAAGAAAACATTTTGAAAATTTGAAAAACCACTGCTTGCGGTTTGGTCAAAATCATTTGCATTTAAGAAAAGGAAAGCAAGGCATTTGAGATGCCAGTCAAAAATGAGTAGCGATTCTTCACAACAATTTTTATGCTTATTTACAAAATCAGTTAATTATTTATTAAAAGTTTAAAATTAAATTTTTTAAAGTGCTCAATCAGAGAAAAAGGCATGATGGAAGCTTACATCAGCTCTAGGCATGTTTCAAATCACAGTAGGTTCTATTTCTACAACTTAACTAGTCCCAAATTAAAAATAACGGCTTTTCTTTTTAATTTGTTTATTTATAATTCTATATTAAACAAAATAAAACATATATTAAATAAAAAAAGAAATAAAAGCAGAAGTAAGTGAGTGTCTATGTTTTATCCTGGAGAACACTAGACATAGTCGGCTTCCTTTGCCAGTGCTTTAGCACAAAACTGAGTTTTTAGCAAATTTTTTCGCTTTTTTCTCGAATTTTAGGAACGTTAAATTTTGAGCTGGACAGAAGGAGCAATAAAAAAAAGGCGAATTTGGCTTTTAATAAAAAAGAATGCAATTGAAAAGAGCAAGGGTATGCAAATAAATGCTTTAATATTTTGTAATTTTGAATTTTATTAAATTTTGGCTGTCAAAAAAAATAAAAGTAAACTCATGCAGCAATTTCTGTGGCGAGTGATTTTTTGATAAAATTAAAATGATAAAATTTTGTGATGAGTTGTGGCGTTTAAGGCTATTTTCCGTATGACTTTTGAATATTTAAAAAATAAATATTCCACACCCATGTCTTTCCATACATTTATTTACAACACTGATTACATGGATACTAGGTTTATTTCACTTGAGAACTGCTCCTTGCTGCACACGAAGATTCTCATGAGCCATCCGTTGGTTTTCTTTACTAGGATTCCGACATATGATTGCAAATGCGATATTTTGGTGATTGAGCTGGACACAAAAGAAGAAGTAAGATGCTTTAAGAGGAGCCAGAAACAGGCAAAAACAGTCCTTGTGGCACAAGATGCACTCGAAGCGCTTGATGCGTACCTTGGGTCAGGGAAAGAAGGCAGCACTTTTTTCTTCTACGGGAACTTTATATCAAGAATAGATGGAGAGAGCCAAGGGAAGCTAGGCACTGAGCCTTCTCCTAATTTTTCACGCTCGGTAAACTCTAAGCCTGTAGCAAACCTTGAAAACCCCGGGAGTTCTCTCGATTCTAGGGTGCTTCGGAAAACAACATGGATCACAGAGCTGATCTTCGGCTGCAGCTGCAATGAGGCTTGCAAGGGTAGAAATCCTGTGCATGACATTCTGCCGGTTCACGAATGGCCAATCTTCCCTAATTTTCCTAATATTTCTTCTGGAATATCTAAAGAAGATGCTGTTTCGGAGAATGATGTAAATAATAAGTTAAAAAACAGTGGGAAATGTAAAAGAAGAGATATGGTGTATGTAAATGATACAGTTAACAAAGCATCACTTGCCGATGCCTCATTGGATAGTCCCTTCAGCATTGGCAGTGAGGCTTCTAAAAATAAACTAAGCTCTGGGATTGGGTTGAAATCTGGCTGTATCAGCAAGCCAGGCATGGACTTTCCCTTGGCAGAGACCAAAGAAGAAGATTCTATGGTGCATCTTTTAGATGCTGAAAAGCAAGTCCTGAAGGTAAAGGAAGACAATCCCTTTGATCTTTCATCTGAGCCGATGGATCAGAAGTCTTGCTTTTGCACCAAGAAGTTTGCATTATCGTCGAGCGAGCCTGCAGGACCGTCAGCCAGAAGATGTCTGTCAGTTGATCCTTACATTATTGACTCAATGGATAATGCCTTTAGCACACACTCGTGGAACTCTGTGCACAAAGGCTACGATGACCTAAGCTTGCTGGAAAACATTATTTCATTTCCCAGTGGGCATCATTTTTTCAAGGTTGGGCATGAAAAGCATGGTGTTGGTAGATCAAAAAATATTTTCAGGCATTCCAAACGTGACAAAAGCCATGATTTGATCAAGAAATTTACGGGTATGCATTAATTTGGCCTTGGATGAGAATTAAAATTGTAAAAAGTTTTCTTTTTTGGTCTTCGAATAACAAACTGTAATGCATAAAATTGATGCATCCACGCTTGTATTTTGGTGGGATTTGTGCAATTAAAGAACAAAATTTACAATAAAAAGATTTCTTTTCCTGATCTGCTGTTTAAAAATGGTTCTTAATCTTAAATATTTTTGCTTTTTTAAAAATGCTTAGCTGCAAATATTTTTGCTGTTAAAAAATGATTCCTAATCTTAAATATTTGTACATTTTTTAAAAATGCTTAGCTTCAAAATTTGTGCACTCAAAGACATTTATTAATCATATTTTAGATATTGAAACATAAATCTCACAATCGTTTGCCAAGGAGCTATCCAATGCCCCTTCGTAAAACATAAGCATTCCCCCAAACGATGCTTCGAATCTATTCTCCTCAATTTTGTAAACTATGCCTCTGACAAGATAGATGTTTCTGTCCTTTGGTGGCTTCTCTGAAATGTAAATACTAATTTTAAGATTGTCCCTCAGTCGCAGATTGCACAGCTCTGCATGGTAATCTAGCGCTATTCTTGAGTTTTTCGCTATGAGAGTTGCTCTTGGCACCTTTTCAAATGCGTCAGTCAGTATTTCGCATACTTCGTAGTTATCTGAATGAATAATCATATGGTAAAATTTTTGTAAAGTTAAAAGCAAGTTTATAATCCTATCTTATCATGATTGAGTTTAATTAGGTCATGACTGTGTGCTTAGAATGTAGCAGAGCAGTGCATATTTTAGACAATATCAAGAATAAACTGTAAATAAACACTGTTCTGGAAGAGGCACTTTCTTTAATGTTTTTGCTATGGACTTAGTTTATAAATTATTTTCATGTTTTATGCAACTTCACAAAAATCGTCCGGAAACATTAGCCCATGGATTTAGATCGGGTAGAAAGCTATCAAACCAACGAGGAGAAAGAGCAATACATACTTGGGCTATGCAGGAAGTGCATAGAGAATGAAAACTATGCAGAACTTCTTGAAATTCTAACCAAGTCTCAGGAGAGCTGGAAGTCACTGTCCACAGCACGTCTTTCTAAGATCATAAAAACGGTCTTCGAGCAGATCCCCATCACATTCAGCACCTACCAGGATGTACTGAGCTTTCTCAACGGGCTAGTTAATTGGGCATCTGACAAAAAGATGCTGAAGCTTGATTTAGAATGCAAATTAATACATGTTTATCTGAGTGTGGGAAAATTTAAGGAATGTTTGCAGAAAATCTCTGAGGTGCTGAAGGAACTGAAGAAATACGATGACAAAGTGAATCTTATATCTTTGTACGTCTTTGAAAGCAGAGCATATTATGAGCTAAAGGATTTTAGCAGGGCTAGATCTTCTTTGACATCAGCTAGGTCCATGGCTGTGAGCTCTGCTTGTCCAGCCTATCTCCAAGCCCAGATTGATATGTTGAATGGGATGTACCTAAGTGATGAGCACTCATTCGAGACGTCAATTTCATATTTCATTGAATCTCTAGAATGCTTCTATCAAGACAAGCAAGTTGAGAATGCAAAAACGGCACTCAGGTACATTGTCCTGTCGAAGATTTTGTCTGGAAAATATGAGGACATAAGAGGCATACTTGAGTCCAAGCCATCTGTTTTTATTAAAGACGACCCGATGGTTGTGCTGCTCTGCGAGATTGCAAAAGTCTGCAAAAATAGAAATCTCAAGGATTACAGCAACTTGCTCCACAACAACAGGGCAGCACTGGAGGCAGACAGCTACATTTACAGGCATTTGAATTATGTTTACAATATTTTATTGGACCAGAATATCCTGAAAATTATAGAGCCTTATTCTCACATTAAAATTCAGTTTATTGCCAAGAAGTTGGGGTTTTCTGAGGAGGTTGTGGAAAGTAAGCTTAGAAACATGATTCTTGATAAGTCTGTAGTAGGGATTTTGGATCACATTTCCCAGTGCCTGCTGCTTTACGAACAGGAAGAAGCGCGGCCAAAAACAGCTTTGCAGAACATCCAAGTACTAAACAAGTTTTTCAAAGATGATTAATAAAAGATCGATTGTTGTTCTATTTTTGTAGATTTAGTATGTTTTTTTACACTATTTGATTAAAAACTTGTAGATCTACTTTAATACGTTTTTTAAGATTTGACATAAGATCTGAAAACCTAATTTGACTAGAAAAAACTTATAAGCTAAACAATATTTTTTGTTATGTTTCATCATGTTTATTCCACAAAAAGATCTAAAAAATGTTTGGCTGCTATAAACACATGGAAATCACTTCTGCAATCAAAAAATTAGGCACTTTGGTTTTCAATGCATCGATGGAACCCCCAAGATCGTTAAAACAGCTTAAGCACGAGCTTACTGTGCCAGAGACCCAACTAAAGGCGATGAAAGCCATTTTAAGTATGATACAACAGAATTATGACATGGGCGTGCTTTACTGTGATGTTTTGAAAATTACCAACACCACCGACAAGGATTTAAAGCTTTTATGTAACATTTACCTGCTTTTAACGTGCTCTGACAGGCCTGCATGCCAGCTGATGTGCACGCAGACGTTTATAAAAGATTTTAATTCTGGAAATTGGCAGATCATCAAATTGGCGTTGATTTACTCGGTTAAGCTATCAGATGAAATTATAATCAAAAACTATGTTGCTGAGATAAAGAAGATGTGTTCACACCCAAGGAAGGAGATAAAAGTGACTGCTGCAAAATGCATATCCTGGGTTTATTCCAAAAACAAAAATTTGTTTTTTAATGAAAATTTTGCTGCGTCTCTGAAATCTCTGCTGAACGATCAGGATGACAATGTTGTAATTGCCGCGTTAAGGTCAATTGCAGATGTAGAAGCAAGAGAAAACATTATTACAACCAGTGAGATTATCAAGAAACTAAATAATTTTACAGCCAAAGGAGATCCGATAGGTATGAAGGAGGCATTGGGAGTGCTAAAATACAAGAGAATGACATCACAAATGAAGCAAATACTGTTAAAACTGTTAAACAACAACGACATAGCAGTATTCTACCTTGCTGCTGCAAAAATAATCGAGAACGACTCTCAGTGCTATCAAAGAATATACGAAATCTCAAAGGGCTTCTTTAATGCCAGGCCTGAGCAACTATTTAATATTCTCTGGTTCGTATCCACTTTTATAGATAAGGTAGAATCAAGGAATGAAGACTTTGCAATTTTATCGACAGATCCTGACTACATTCAAGACATTAAAATCCTGATTTTAATTAAGAAGCACGATGAATTTGCAAAAGAAGAGATTCAAAGACTTTTAAAAAGAAAAGTGCGGGTAATGAAGATCTTAGAATGCCTGTTGAGATGCAATGTTATTAATGCAGATGTTTTTAAATACATTGAACCTGAGCAGACTGACCAGACGCTCTTAATCATCCAAAGAAACTACAGGTCTCTGATACAGTTCCACAACTACAGCCAGTCTATTTCAAAGGCATGGCAGGGAATCATTGATGAGTACCTCAATTCAGTAAAGACACAGATGAAAGAGTCTCAACTGTACATTGAGCTTTGTGGCAAAGTATGCACATCAATTCCATCTCTGATATTTAAACTTGAAAACGAGCACAATGCATTGTATCTACTAAAGTTCTACAGCCAGATGCTCAATAGAAACATCATTGGCATAAAGCAATGCAAAAATTTTTTGAAAAACCTTAAAAAATCAGTTCCACATATGCCGCTTGTTAGACTGGTCTTGGACAATATTGAAAATGTCAATGCAGAAGATATTTGCCAGGACCTGTTCCAAATCTCCAAGAAAAATGTGCCAGAAGAAAGTAGAATTGATTTTCCGATACTAAAAAATTATGACGATGATGTTTTGCAAGGACGGCCTTTTGAAAAGTCTAACTTTTCTGGAAGCTCAGATTTTGGAATGAAAACAAGAGGCAAAGTACATTGCTCACCTGATCAGACATTTGAAATTAATGTGTCGAATGGAAAAATTCTAAATGAATACAGCAAATCGGTGGAAGAAATAGCAAGTTACAGGGCAGCAGGAAACAAATGCAGGAGTCTGACAGTCATAAACACCGAGGACCTGCCAATTTTCATAGACACAAAGAACTTCAAGGGCACCGTTGACATTTTTGATGACGAAATTGTTCTTACAGTAGACATTTTAGACAATTGCCAGAAAATTCAGTACGATTTTTCGCAAACTGATAAATTTAATAGAGAAGATGCAAGTAGAAGCTCGAATAAAGAATCATATGAGCTGGTGGAAGAAGGCAAATACGTTCTTCAGAAGCTTGCAAACAAGGATATAAATGAAACCATAAGGTTCTATATTGATGATATGATATTTGAATGCCAATTAAACGTCTATAAGATGATTAGGCCCTATAAATGTGATGAGAATGTATTTGAGAAGTATTTTGAGGAGGCTGAAGACATGTTAGATCTGGTTAGCTTCGTCAATGAAAATACATTTAAGATTGATGAGACAAGATATACTTTTAAGGTTTTAAAAAATGTTGTATATGCAAAATACAGCAATGACAGAACAATATTGAAAGGTAAAAAGGCAATTATAGATTATTTTAGAGAATTAGCAGAGGATCAAGGCCTAAGAACTTAAATAAATCGTATTCTACAATTTCAAAGTCTACAATTAATAATTCGTTGAAAATAAAATGCTGTAAAATTAAACACTTATTCAAAATAGAATTTCTAATTTTAGTGTTGGCATGAGCCAAAGTCAAATAGTATTTGAGAAGACTACAAACTATCAATAATTTCCGAATCTATAAAAGCATTTTGAGCTTCTGCTTGCAAAAATTCTAGAAAATTTTTATTATAAATTTAGAATAATTCTTGGACCCGTGACGAATGATGATGATTGCCGCCCCAGACTGAAAAGTGATGACTGCATGTTTCTGACTTCACCTCTTTTATAATCTAATTTTAAGCACAATCTTACAAGTTATCTTATGTTTACAAAAGCTTTTCTGTAAAATATGCTTGCAATAATTTCTTTACTTTTAGGATAGTCTGCAAGATACTAGTTTATCAATAGTGGCTTGCATAAAAGCGTACAAGAATAGAATAGCAATTTGATTTTATAGAGAAGATCTAGGAAATACATATCCTGAACTGGAACAACAATCCTTGGTTGTTCTGCCAATGCAAAAAGCATCTGCTTAAAAGCATATTCCAGCTGCTTTTGCATTGGCCAACTGGGAATAAGTGGATTTGAAAAAAACAAACGCATCAAAGAAATGAGACTTAGCAAGATACAAGCTTTTGGAAACTGTGATTTTACGTAAAAGCTAAAATTGAATACATAAATTTTCAGGCAAATAGTTTTTTAGAATTGAATAAATTTATTTGCAGTCAAAAAGGTATAAAAACTTAATTTATTACATACTTTTCAAGATTCTCACTTTGTAAATCAAGCTTGAAAGCACTCTCTGTTTTTTTAATTAACTTTACCAAATCCGATATTTGACTAATTATTTCGACAGAAAGAGGCGACAAGCTGCCATGTCCTCGTTCATTGCTGACAAAAGACAGAGCATTGGCCAAAAATTCGTAATAGACCGAATACTTTCTGCGAAAAATGAACATTTCAAATTGTGTCCTAACCTTAAGTCCAATCGCTTGCAAAATAGAGCATTCCTTGACCTTCTTAGTATAGTTTTTGTTAACCTGTGGAACTGCAGTGTAGAGGGTGTCATCAAGTCTCCTCTTGCAATTGTCCATTAAAGAAAGAACATTCTCAAGCTCAGACATTTCAAAAAGAATATACTCATGCATAGACTTGATTAGCATTGGGTTGTTCCTTATTTTTTTATGTGTCTGTGCAGTTTTGTGGAACCACAGCCTCTTTTCCTCCTTCCTTCCACCATCTATCTCGTTGTAGAGCATATTACCTGTCTTAGAAGAGGAGTAGGATGAATTAAAGACAATCAGGTGGTTGATGATGAGGTTAGAAAAGAAGTAAACAGTGTTGGAAAGAGATACTGCAAGAATGTGAATGCATAAATAGAAAAATGAGGGATTTAAGAGTTGAATTCTTAAAAAGAAAGCAATAAACCTTAAAATCAAGTTTACTGAGCCGAAGTATATCATTGAGAATACTACAGACAATTTTAAGCTTGCAAGAAAGACATTTTTGGAGTCCCCAGCAATGCTGTAGAATGACTGTTTAAGATAAACAAACAGGCCACTGGTTTGAGTATAGGTTGGGAAATTGTAAATGCAATAAGAAAGGAAAGTCATGTAAAGAGAAAGAAAAAAAGAAGTAGCGAGATTGAGGAAAAGAATGGTGGAGATCTGTATCTTGTTTATGAAGATGAAGCCATTTACAGAAACCATTGGGATTTTAGGATAAATGTAAACATAGGAAAAGAGGAAATGGCTGAAGGCAGTCAGAACAAGCGATTGTGTATAGTTTAAGCGCAAGCTTCTAAAAAGCAGCTTTTCCAGGAGGCAGAAAAGAAGGGACAGAACAATGACGCATGTTCTCATAAAGTAGAAATGTGTGTTTTTACTCCAAGGAGTGATAATGTTTAAGTCAACTGTTGAAACAGCAAGAGAAAGAAGAACAGTCTCCAAAGCAGTCAAAAACAATGCAGAAGGCTTTGTTTTCCCAAAATTTTGTCTATCAAACAGTAGTTTTTCTATAAAATCTTTGATTAAGTTAGGATTATCTTCATGGCTGATCTTACCATTTTCTGGCTTATTCCTAATGAATTCGTCATGAGAAGATGTCTCCATTTCATTTTCTTTTTGGTCTAACAAGAAGCTATTCCCACAGCTTAAATTAATTGTGTCCTTGCGTTCCATGAGGGGGGAAAAAGCACTTTCTTTATAATAAAAATTTGTTATTTTATGTGTTAAGTAAATTCTGTATTTTGTTTTTCAAACAGCCTTTGAAATAACCTATAAGTTGATTTTTATGTGAGTTGTAAAAAGAATAGTCAATTTAAAAGAATGTTATCTGACTATAACAAATTATGCAGAAAATAGATGAAAAAACTGAAAGATTGTAAATTGTTTAATTGACAATAAAACTCTTTGATCTAGGATATTCTATTCTATTTATTACAAAGATCAACCTCATTTGTCAAGTAACTTAGCATCTATAACATCCACACATTCACCACTGGCAAAATAATCTGCAATCAGGGCATCGCCAGGCAGAACAACTCCATTTAAAACAAGCTTTTTGACAGACAAGTCGATGTTGCTGCTTGCAACTATCTTTCTAATCAGATCATTCACCCTTTCAGGCCCTAAACAATTAACTTTCAGATCGTTTTCCACATTCTCATCAAATTTCACAGAAATGTCAATATTTCCTGTTCCCAAAAAGCTCTCATCATCCTTCATGAAAATATAGTTGACACCAGGAAAGAAGCCAGACTCTTCGACAGTCAAGAATCTACTGAGCTTCATTTCTTCAAAATAAAGCTTGCCTTCCATATTATCCCCAAACAGATCACAATACACAATTTCCATGGAATCAGAGCCATTCAGAGCAAACGTTTTATCACGTGTCCCAGTCTTCAACCTCAAAATATACTCATTGCTATCATTTACATCTTTGTTGTTATCTTCAGCATTATTACAAGCAACAGTAGCATCACCTCTGGCTTTAGTCTCGCCATCAGCCAGTTCAACCGGCAACTGAGGATTTGCAGAGGTAGCTGATGTTTTGTCAATACTAAAAACACCTTCAAGACAACTAAAAGAAGCTTCGGCAGTACAGTTAGACTTTGCCACATTGCCAAGATTAGTCATGCTGCCATGCTTAGCAGAACTGCTGACCTCAGCATTTTCAGTTTTCATCTCCAAACTCCTGTTTCTTCCTAGTAAAAAGTTGCTGCTCTCAGATGAAAGGAAAGAACTCTCAGAAACACCACACTGATGATCCAACAATGCATTATTTTTATGACTTGCAGAAGTACTTGATTCGTTTGCTCTCATTTCTTTAGTCATAGTGCAAATATCAGCTTTCGTGCTTTTAGCTGCGGCGGCAATATCTCCCACATTTTCCATGATTTGATTTGCCAAAGCGTCTTTTTTCATCTTTTTTGCATTTTTAGGCGTAGCAGCAACTTTGTTAGGTGCTGTGTCTTTTTTCTTGTTCCTCATATTTTTTGGTGATTTTACATTTGGCTGAGAAGGCAGCGTTTGTGATACTTGTCCTGGATTTAAAACATTATCATTTGCCGGTACTGTCTTGTCTAGGCTTAGAATAACCAGAGAATCTTCATCAGAAAATGCACAGTCAGTTTTGCCTTCATTGACTTTGATTCTCTTATTGTCTTCATTTTTAAGATCCAGTGCGGTATCTAATACGCAACAAGCCTCTTCAACATTCTTTTTATTGCCTTGCTCCTTCTGAGACGCTGTTTTCTTGCCTCTAGTGGCTTTCTTTTTTGTTTCAATAACAAGAATTGAATCCTCAGAATCCTCTGACATTTTAATGAGTAAAATTTTGTAAAACTTATGAATTTGGTGTTTGCCGAAAATAAGGACTATTGATAAAGACTAATGCAGGCATATCTTAACAAGCTTTTATCTAAAAAGACAATTTGGCTTATAAACTGGCAAAAACAACTGCATAGTCACTTAAAATATAGAACAATGAATGTTTAAGACTAATCCTAAATAAATTATTGATCAATGTAGCAAATTAAGATATTTTACAACTAAAATTGCACAAAATGAAAATAGTCATAATAAGAGATTTGTAATACAGCATCTGTGCTCTACTCTTTATTTAAGAGAATACCTTATTAAAGGAATTATTTGAAGCCTCAACTAGAAAAAATGTAAAATAAAATATTTTATCCCAGGTATAGGCTACAACTACAGTAAATCTATTCAAAGACAATGTTGTAAATGCATATTCGACCATATAAGTCATAGGTGTCACCAAATTGGAAAATTATGCTGTCATTTTTTGGTTGATTTAATATCACTGATTTGAGCAAAATCTTGACTTTTGCATCAGACTTTGAAAGAAATACTTCATTGCTAGAACTGGAACATTCTATAATTTTTATGCTTTTAGGCTGGAATCCCTTTTGAAAGTCAACTGTTATGCTCTCTGCTGAGCCCTCATACGCCATTTCAATTTCCACGTTTGAGCTTCCGTTACTCATCCAAAATGTATCGTCAGAGCCATCAAGAACATTGCGGATTGTGCTGTTATTGTTGTTTGATTTAATTTCTCGAACAGCAGCCTTTTTATCCATGGGCTTTCAGAAGTTTGTATATCTTGTAAGCATTAATTTATCTTTTAATACAAAAGAACAGTCAGCAATTTTTTGTTTGTAATTTATAATAAATAGCAAAGTCTTACATCTTGTAATTATTTTAGTTTTTGGTTGTGCTTTTGTAGATTTAACACAGATTTTTAACTTTGTTATTTATTTGAATGGTTTAAGACTGGATGAAATCTTTATCTACTGTGTTTTGCATTAATACTCTAATTTAAGATATTTTTTCTAATGTTTTTGCAAAAAGATTGTCTAAATTTTGTTTCTTTGAGTTTTCGGCTGCAAAAAGACAAAAAAGTATTTAGACACAGGAAAACAAGACTTTGAATGTTCTCTTCTCGTGCAATCTGCTTGTAACCTCTCTGTTAATAATGCAGTTAATAAGAATATCTAAAAACACAAGATATCGTAATTCCAGAATTATGCAGCCTTGCTTCTCCATTGATTTTGATACTTAAGCCCTTGTATTGCCTGTTCTCGGATAGATTAGAGCATTTGCATTTTTTTCTTCTTTCTCAATTTTCTTCTAAAAATGCATCTTTTTATTTTTGGCGGGAAAAATGTGAGAGGAGATGAAATGCGAGAGGTGGAATAAGACATAAAAGAGTCAGAAAAGGGCATGCCTATACCTAATAACCAACATAAATGCAGTTTGCAAATCAATTTTTTCTACAACGTTTTTTCCAAAAAACTTAAAGATTTTGCCTCCAAATTGCCGTCCTTTTTCCCGCCTTACATAATAAATACGAACAAAAATGGAACCCCAATATGTCTAGCCTTCCACCCAAGAATACAGGTAAAGCCCCAATTAAGTCAGTTCCCTTGACCAACTCACAGTCCAAAAAAATGAGAAAGAGAAGAAGATCCAGTGCAAGCACCGGATTGCAGTACAGGTCTGCTATCAAGAAATGCCTCAAAGAAATTTCTCCTGACGGCTCCTTCAGAATTACTGAGAAAACTCTGTATATTTTGTGTGGTATTGCCAATTCTCTGATTGAAGACACAGTCCTCTGCTCAGCCGAGCTTGCTAAGAAGATTGAGAAGGAAACCATTGGTGCCGAGGACATTATCGCCGCTTTTGAGCTTATGCTTACTGGTGAATTAAGAAATTTATGTGTTAGAGAAATTAAGACCACAATAGCCAAATCCCACACAAAGGCAGCCAAATAAATGAGTTGTGTTATGCTTTTCTTGAAAAGGACTGTTTTTGTAAAATTTTATGTTTGTGTATGAGTTGATGCAAAGTAACTGTCTTTGAACTGTTCATATGCATTAAGTTACAACATCCATTATCAAACTTGCCTGTAAAAAGATGAGAAAGTTTTTGGTAGAGATAAAACGACTGCAAAAGCCCTGTTTACATTTTAAATCTAAATTATCAAAAGAAAATCTTCAGCCCAGCTGGCTCTATCTTTTATTATTGCAATGAAAGATAGCATAAAAGTTTCCGCATATAATTTAGAGCAACAAAAGATTGAAAAAGAACTTTGTTGATATTTTTAAATAATCTTAATCTGCAATAACTAGAAATTCTAGTCCTTTTATGAGACATTACGTATAAGTTCAGATCACAAAAATTCTTTAAAACACAAAATAAAGTCTGTTACAAAATTTCTACTTATTTAAACATAAAAACAATTTATCTACTTATTAAAACAATTTATTCTTTTTTCTCCTTGTTCTTAAAAATTCTTATTTTCAAAGATCCTCACTGATGCTTGGCAGTTTAGAAATCTCCATGTTTTGAACCAACGACAAACTTCCCTCTGACTCTGTGATTTCCATGTTTCCCGCCCAATTTTAGTTTCCTTCATTTATTCAGAATTTTATGTAACCGCATGGAAGACTACGACACATTGCTAAACACAACAAGGAATTTAGAACAGCAATATATAAAAGACATAATTGAGAAATACAGCAACCAAGTTGGGGGTTTACTCCAAGAAATAGAGCAGTACAAAGAGGCAAATGAAAATCTCAGAACGCAGGAAGGCTCGTTAAGAGAGGAATTGGAATCGTGCAAAGCTAGGAATGGAGAGCTAGAAAAATTACTGAAAGAAGATAGTGGTAAGGGCAAGAAAAAGAATGACGATTCGAGGATAAGGGAGTTAGAGAAAGAGCTAGCTGAACAGAAGAAACTAAGCGCTGCCAATGAGAAGCGAATATTGAAGGAAAACGAAGAGATAATAAATGAGTTAAAAACCGCATTAGAAAATGCTAAGGAAACAGGAACAAATGGCAAAAAAGAGGGGAGTGAGCTTAAAGATCTACAGAAAGAAATATTGAAAACCCTGAAACAGCATGCAGCTGCAACAGAGGCGAGAATTTTGAAAATTGAGAGTGCTATTCAAAACTCGAAGTTGCAAGGAAGTTCAGGTTTTGCCGAGGCAACAAAGAAGCTCAAAGACGAGATTGAGGCATTAAAAATAGAAAATGAAATTTTGAAATCGAGTGAGAAGAAAGGCAAGGAGCAATGTGACAGCATTGTTCTTTTGAGAGACTCTATTGAAAGCAAAAACAGAACGATCGAAGTCCAAAAAGAGCAGATCCAAAAATTGAATGAGAAGCTTAACAAAACCAAAGAATTTGCGATTTCAAATCCCTTTGATGAGAATGAAGCTAAAACTGCTGATCCGTGGGCTTTAGATCTTCCTAAGGCGGAGCCTGTAGGCAAGAAAAACAAAGTAGCAAAAAAAGAGGCAAGTAAGAAGGCTGATAAGCCAGTAAATGTGGAAAATATCATTAGGAAGGACAACAATGACTTTTTTAATAATCTGTCATTCAACAATTCTAGCCCAATAGTCGAAAGAAAGAAGAACTTCAAATAAACAAATTTAGGTAAGAGTAAATAAATTATTTGTTATGCTGATTTTAGAATTAATTTATTGGACATTTAAAATTGCTTGTATCATCTTCAGTTACCGAGATTTGCAAAAACGATAATGCTTTCAGTCAATACCAGTTGATCCTATTCGAAGGAAGTGTCTTCATGCTGTATTTTTATAAGCAAACTTTAAGATATTTTTTGACTTTAAAAGACAGGATAAAATAAATGTGCTTCAAAGAACCTGATCCTTGAGCTTTTTCTACTCTGAAAGCAAAAATATGCACCCGATGCGGGACTCGAACCCGCGACCCTTAGGTTAAAAGCCTAATGCTCTACCGATTGAGCTAACCGGGCTCCAAAATCTGTCTGTGTGTGTTTGTCAATTTCTTTGTAGTCTTTCTCAAAGACTTGTTCTAAATGCTGGCTTCTGAAGTCTGCAGCTGACTAAGTTTTGGCACAGCTGAAATTGTTAGAATAAAAATTTTCAATAAACCCCGAATGCGAATAGTTGTGAAAAATTTGCCAGAAAGCACCAAAGAGAAGGAGTTAGAAGACTATTTTGGGAAAAAGGGCACAGTCACAGACGTTTACTTGCTCAAAAATGCAAAAGGTGCTTTCCGCAGAATCTGCTTTATTGGATTTAAAACCGAGGACGAGGCAGCAGACTCGCAGAAATACTACAACCAGACGTATTTCAAAAATCATAAAATAACTGTAGAGCTAGCCCAGGAGGATAATCACAGGGCCGAAGAGAAGAACGAAACACAGCTCAGGAAAGCCCTGTACAGCAAAACTGTAGTAATTAGAAATCTGGGGGACGAAGTGAGCAAAGAAGAAATACAGGAAGCATTAGAGAAGATAGGGAAGGTGGTAGAGATAAGGCTGGAAGGCAGAGATTCCAATGTTGCAGCTATCGTCAAGTTCAAGGAAGGAGAATGTGCAGAAAAGGCGCTAAGAGCTGTGAAATTGATAGCTGGAAGGAGAGTCAGAGTGGGCAACTACAGAGAGAACATAGCAGACTCTGTCAGAGAACATTACAACTCTCTGTTTTTCAATTTTGACACCATTGTAAATCGGATTTGTGAGATGGAGAAGATAGAGAAAGTGCATCTGGTAAACTTAGATGACAAGGAGCTTGGAACTAGGATTTCGTTGCTTGAGTCTAATCTTGTAAATGAAACAAAGAAGTTTCTTGCCCACAACAATATTTTTATAGATAAAATAGGCCAGATGAAGAGTAGAAACGTCTTGATTCTAAGAAATTCTGATTTGCACAGTGTTTTGGACTTAATTGCAGGCGACTTCAAGGTGAGCATAGCACCATCAAGATGCTTGGCTTTGCTAGACTTTAAGGACACAGCCATGGCTGAGAAGTGCTACAAAGAAATGAACATGAAAAGGCATAAAAATCAGGTTATCTACTGCGAGTATGCGCCAATATGCACAAAGCCAGATGAACACAGCATAGAAGAAGAGAAGCCAGCAGTCTGCAAGGATACAACTAAGATTATTGTCAAAAACATACCTTTTCAGGCAACAAAAGAAGAACTCAAGCGACTGTTTTCGTCTTTCACGCATGTTGTTGACGTCAGGCTTCCTAAGAAACCTGATGGAAAGCATCGTGGATTTGGGTTTATTGTACTGGACTCAATGGAAAGTGCCGACAAAGCAATTGAATATTTTGGAAGCTCCACACACTTGTATGGAAGAAGACTGGTTCTTGAAAAGGCCAAAGCGTAGCCGAAAAGCATTCATTAGAAGTTTAGGGCTGTTTATTAAATAATTATTTATTTTACTTTTTATAAAAGGTGATGTGAAATAAAAAGTCGAAACAGTCTTTGAACGACAAAATGGACAGATCAAACTAATTTTTAATACTGTTGATTTACAAATTAGAGCAATCTATATTTATGAATATAAACAAATCGTTTCAATTATCTTCAAACAATGTACAAAGTTTAAGAATATTGTTAAATGATATAATCAGCTATTTTGATCAATAAATAGCAAAGAGATAAAATGTTAATAAAAGAAATAAGGTAAAAAAACAGTCATAAATGCGCAGATTCGCAACGCCGTCAGTGTGGCCGAGTGGTTAAGGCGTCAGTCTTGAAAACTGATACGTGCGTCGTTCGCAGGTTCGAATCCTGTCACTGACGTTTTTATTTGTTTCCCAAAGTGCAACCATCCAAAGCTTTATTTTAGCTGTGCCACGGCCATTCAAATGCTCGAAGCTGTCTACACAACCCAGAAGACAAAGAAGTCTAAGAAATGGATAGACGGATTTGTAGAGAAAAACGGAATCGTTCTGAAGCTATTCAACGACGAAAGAAAACAGATATGCAGCTCTAGCAGCTTCAAACTTCTAGAGGACTCTAATATTGAAATGGGTGTTTATCTAATTTACACCGACTTCCTGGACCAAATGGATTTATCCTCTAAAAGCATAAGCCACGGAGATGAGAATGAAGTTTCAAGGCAAAGAATGCCTGACAAGGAAGAGGATAAATGCTGCAACAAGATTCTGGAAACAGAAACAACCTATCTTGCAGAGAAGAAATACAAAGAGAAAGGAAGATCAAGCAGTGAGATATTAAATTTGCTAAAGGACAGAGAGAATGATGAGTAGATCTAAAAACGTCAATAAACAGCACAGTTCACTCCACAAGCAATTTAAGCATAAGTCTGGATTAGCAATTAAAACAAAAACACCTAGAAATGAAAAAACTGTTACAAATTAATAAATCTATTTTATCTTAAGATCAATGTCAGCAAAGTTAAATTTCAAACTTTTTTTGCCATAAAAAGATGATCCAAAACACCGTTAAAAATTTCTCAAATTTTTGTGCAAAAAAAGTTTTGAGATTTGTGACAAATCAATTAAAAACACACATAAAAAAAACATACACACAAAAAATAAATAGATTTTACATCAAAGTCAGGATTAAAAATATTTAATCAGCTAGAGGTGAAGGTAGCTGAGCAACATGGGAGTCATTGAATGCAATCATACTCTCCCTTCCGAAAGGAATAGAAAGCAAGGAATGGCACAGAAAGTCAGTAAGACTGTTGCACATTCCGAGAGATTCCTTGTAATCAGGAATGTATTCAACCTTAGCAGATTCATAGACCATCACAAGCATACTCAAAGAGATAGCAGCAGCTCTTTGGGTCTCAAACAGCAGGTCCTTCTGGGCATCAGAAAGCCCGGAGAAGATACACAGGAAATCACTTTCGCAAGCCATCTTCCTGGCCATAACCCATTCAATAGCAGCCTTCAAAGCCTTTTCAATTTCGTAGAAGGATTTAACAATCTCAGGCATGTCCTTATCAGTAAAATTAGAGAATTTAGGACCAAGAGAATTGAGCTGCAAAACAACGCTACGCATGTAGGAATTAAAAGATTCGAGCTCAGGATCAGCCTGTACATCATCAGTTACCTGTGGCGAGGCGACACATAAGCTATCAGCGTAAAAACTTCTGAAATACTCCTGGTTGCTTTCAGGCAAAGCAGCGACAAACGCAAGACTGCCATTCAAATACTTGAAGAAAGCCTGCTTGAAGAACTCAGAAAGATTCACAGTGTCAACAAATCCCTCACTCTTGAGAGCCTCGAGTACCTCAGTAATTTTCTTGGCATATGGCCCAGTTTTTTCAGAATTTTCAAACTCAGCAAAGAACTGGTCGACAACCACTCCTGCTTGTCTTAATCCATTGACAAAGACTGATTCGGCAAGATCAGTCTCCTCCTGGCTGGGCTGAGGGATTGAATCGAATTTCATGCTTTTTGCAAGGTCAGAAGCTTGGCGGAAGATAATCGAGTTGTCAATTTCAATGCCAACATAGCTCTTGTCTTCACCTTCTCTGACCAAGGCCATAACCTCACTAAGAGTTAGCTTCTCAATCGTCCTGCCAAATTTGGACTGCTCAAGGGCGTAATTCCTGTCAGCACAAACAACCTCCTCCAAAGCAGGTTTGGCCTGAATTACATCGGCATTTTCGACGACAACGTCTCGATATTCTCCGCGCAGTACTTTTTCACAACTTATAAGGCCTATTAGCGATAGAATGGCACCAACAGACTGAATACTTGTCATTAACTTATATGAACTAAACATGGGGGCTGCAAAATTTCTAGCTTAAATACTTTTTTTTAATTAATTTTAGGAAAATTCATTAAATTTTTGGAAAGGCAAATACCCGCTTTGTCTTCGATTGAAGTGCTCCATCCACAAATTCCTCTGGGTGTCTTTTGTTGCTCATTTTGGAAGTTTATTCAGTAAAAGTCTTTTTAATTTGCAAAAATCATTTTTAATTAAAAAGATCATCTTACCAAATTGAGTGCAAAGTCATCTGCAGCTTTCTCTCCTGTACAGTCAAACGATTTAGACTTTTCAGTGTTTTGGACTGAAAAAAGACAATTTGAACTTCCTGTTTATTTGTAAAATTTTTAGTATTTCATTAGTGAAGGCAGTAATTTAATTTCTTCAAAATGAAGAAAACAGAAATATGGGGCTATCTTGCATAATAAGCTCATTTTTGAGATGCTTTATGCTTTTGAGCTTGCAATAAGCAACTTAATCTACAATTAAATAGACTTCTTGGCTCTCTAATTGAGCCACATGATGTGTTTGTTGTGAAAACAGAATCAAACTTTTATTCAAACATTTATTAATTTGTAAACAACATTTCTTTTGCAGATTCTTCTCTGCCAAAATTCAAGGAAGTTTTATTTTAAGCTTAAGAATTTTTGTAACCTAAAAATATTAACAAAAGGTAATATTTTGTAAAATTCTTTTGCAAGCACTCAGATATTAAAAATACAATCTTAAACACTTGCATTGTGCGATTAGAGTTGCTTAGAAACTAAATTTAGCTTACAAAATCAAATGTTCATTAGGAGTTTATTTACAAATAAACCTTGACTTAAATCAATAAAATTAGAATTTATTAGAAAAGATGATTTTTTGACATTTTTTGCGTTAAAGAGTATTTCAAGCACTACAATTTTCATATTAAATCTTGTGTTGGTGTTTAAATTCATGTGTAATAATTAATTTATAGTATTTATCATCTTACAATATTTTGACCTTTTTTATTAGGTTTAGTCTATTGTAAATAGAAGTGTATACAAAAGAACAGACATACAAAAGGTTAAAAAACATACTGGGTGTTCGCACGGAACAGAAAATATGCCAAAATATGCCGATCTCCAAGAAATAATGAAGTAGCTCCCCGCTTTTTAGAGCATATACTCTGTAATGAGAGACAGATTGAAGAATCTGTATGGCTAGGAAGCCATAGATGTTCACTCTCAGCCTAAAAATGGCCATGTATGTAGAAAGAACAAGGAAGTACAGTATTCCGTGCAGAAACTGCAAAAGTGTCATTTTAGAATTGATGTTCCTTGAATAAAGAATAGTCTCTGCGAATCTTCTCCAAGAATGCATCAATATAGGAGAAGGACATTTGTCTTTTGAATGCGAGATCAAAGGCTTCCTGAAGTAGCCACAAAACAGGTAATAAGCAGCAAATGTTAAAGAAGGTACCATATAAAATATGCAATACCATTTTTTCGAAATTCTTGTGTTATGTAGGAAGGTCACAGGATAAAACCACGATTTGGAGTGCTTGCCTTTGTGTGTTTCTATGCTTCGTCCATGCTTAATCAGAAAAGGAAGGAACGTAAAAGAAACTAAGGTAAAGACAAGGATTGCAGCAAAATAGATAGAACAAGCAATCTCTACTACCAATTCCAAATTTAGCATAGAAGTTAGGGTTTAAACAAATTTTGTATAAATAGCATTTAATCACAAAAAAGTATTATTTATTCTACTAAAACCTTTTGCAATCGTCTTTCTAAGAGTTTATTATTTAAATTAGATTTCCAGTGTCTGACTATTAAATCAGTGCAGTAAGTCAAATATTTCGCAATTTACTGCAATGAATTGCTTTTAATTTAGCATGGCCTGCAAAACTTAATGCAAGCCTTTGGTAAATGAACTTTGGAACATCAAATGAAAGTTGCATTTCTATAAATAATTTTAGGGCTGTTTATGCACAATCAGAAAAATGGTCTTTTTCCATCAAAATTTATGCTTTCTTTGTAATACAACCACAAATCTCCAAATTCTAGGTCTTCCAGTGAGCAGAGATAATTCTTCTGCAAAAGCTTAGGCACATTCAAGTCAGCTATTTTCATAAGGTTTCTGTTTATAGACTTGCTAAAGCAGCTGGACAGGGGGTTGGGAACCGGCAAAACAGTGGGCTTAATGCTCTCCTCGCTCAACAGCAGACTGCCTTCAATCTCCCTGATTTTTCTGTGGACAGCAGTGCTTTCCCAGTCCTTGTATTCTGAAGAGTGGAGGGGTGTGATCGTGAGATTGTAGCAGTCATTTTTCTTAACAACAATCATGTTAGGACTTTTCAGAGATGACAGAAATTCCATGGGAGTTATTCTTCTTATTGAGTCCTGATCCTGGTAGAACAAAGCCATAGCATCAGAAAAAGAGATCTTGTAAACGAAAAGGAATAAATTTAAGAAATCTTCAAATGATACAGTAGACTTAAATGCAAAGAGATTGGCACAGAGAGCCTCTACTGCACACTTAAAAAGTGTGTTACTGGCTTTCACCACGTACGAGCTCAGCCTTTTTTTGTTGATTGCCTCCATCTCCTTTGTTTTGAGGATTACGTACAGCTTCTTGTATTCCTTAAAATCCAAGATGGACGAGTAGCATCGCAGAAACTTTGATAGACTCGGATGAGGATGTTTGGGAATATGGCAAGGTGCAGTTTTGTAATCAAACATGATTCCATGCGCATTGCAGTAAGCATGGCTGAAAGAATCCAACGGAATGATGGGACACAAAGAGAAGGCCTCCTGTATTCTTGTTTTTAAAGACTTTGCCAATTCCTGTTTACTACTGCTATTTTCAACTTTGCCATGTATCTTGCTCTTTTCTTCTTTGGTGCTTCTGCTGAAGCTATTGCTATCCAACGGGCTTTTAAATATCCTTTCATCAGCTGCATGGCTATTTACAACAGGAAAAGACCTGAGAATGTCCTTCTCTTCACTAGAGTCAGAGTTATCGTATAGAATGTATTTTGGCATGCCTTTTTGCTGGTCTTTATCCTGCTTAAAATTATGGTTCATGGGACTCTTTGAAAAAGAATAAGAAAAGGCATTCAGAATGAGAATGAAGCAAAGAAAACAGTTTTATAATTCTCATAATAATAAGAAATAAGGCTGTTAATTGCACAAACATGTCATATTCAATTGGTCTACAATATGGAAAATGCATGACTTATAAAATCAATCATCACATTTCAAGTTTTCGCCTATGAAATTTTAACAATGAAAAAACTAAATCACAAATAAACAACAGCAAAACAGTCTTAACTCACCAATAATACATCACTTAAAGGGGTCTTTAATGGCATACAAACTTGGACCTCTGTCAGATGTTACAAATCCATGGCTGTGGAACCATGCCACCATGGCTGGGCGCAGTCGTGAACTCTTGTGTATTTGCCCAGTCACAACAGTGATTTCTCTGAACTTCCGGAATTTGAGCAGGTCCTCCATAAATCCCGTTGCCTCATTGACTGTCAGTCCATGCAAGTCTACAGGGCCTGACGACAATGCAGCTGTCCTCATCACTGCCAGTGCCGCTTCTCTGTTCAGCTCTGATGCTTTCTCTCTCTTTTTTTGTGCTTCTATGCTGTAGAATATCCTAGCTGACTTTATTTCATGATTTATTGCATTCTTAACTAAGCTCACGGATTCTTCTGCTAATTTTGATGCCTCTTCTCTCAGCTGCTTGACATCTGCTGATTCCAAAGGCAAGAGCATGTGCTCAAATATCTCAGGATAATTGTAAGTTGTGAGACGCATGCATTCTGTCCTATTGTGTCGAACCAAGTCTTTTAAATCGTATGTAGGGCTTTCAATATTATTGTCCAGGATCCTAGTTATAATTACATTAACATCATCTCCAGACTTCAGCAGCCCATGTGCTTGTTTTCTGGTCAGTTCGGGAAACATTTCCAGCAGACATTTTTCCAATTCTTCTTTCGAAGAGAAATCCATGATTTTATGCAATTTTTAATTCCAAATTTAAAGATAGAATTTATTTTAGACGATACCCACACTTTTAAATTTGGATGAGATTTACTGATGCTAAGGTTCAGTTATCAATTTAGCATTGTTTAATCAAAAGTACCAAGTTAGCTCAGTGGAAGCATTTTGAGTGAGACTCAATGGATCATTAACAATATTTGTATAACAATGTAAGAAAGTAGTGAGATTTAGAAGGACATTATGTTACAAATACAATACTAACAGAGATAAATATGCTACAATTGTACAATGACATAGTAAAATTTAGTGATCTTTTAAGTACAAGGTTAAAATCTAACTTAAAAAATAAAACATCCCAAAATAGTCACTACAAAAACAGGGAATTTGATAAATATTATAAATGAGTGATCTTTAATTAAGATAAATCTGAGAGAAGGCAGCTCTATGGTTATCATCGATGTATAAAAAGGTCTTCTTTCTGCTTGAAAACCCGCTGAATTTGAGAGGCGTGTCCATCAACTGAACAGTAAAAATATCTTTAGGCGCAAAGCTCAGCTTTCCATTTTCAACATCCTTCTCTGCCAAAAGCAGTTTAAAGTCTTTCAGCGACATACTAAAATCAGCAGAAATGTCTGCTATTTCCATATAGGCAGACCTCGCTCGGAAGCTGTCAGGCCTCAAGTCTGACTCAGTAAATGCCTTAACCCCAGCATAAGAAACAGGAAGTTTGGGATTATTGACAAGAACCTCATAGCAGACTGGTGAAACAGCAAACAGATTCTTAAAATTGCCATTAAATGAAACAAAGTGGTCTTTGACTTTGGAAATATCATAATTTTTTCTAATTTTAGCAACCACTTCATCAGTTGCCTCAAAAAATGTAGGATTCATTCTGCCAGTGCCAATGCTGTTCGTGGCTGCAGATGCTTTTGTCTTTCTTAGGACAGCTACAAAGAATCCACCAGTGTTTTGGTCCTGTGGCATGATTCTCATGCACGCCTCGAGGCACGGATTGTCAAAGCTGAATCCATCATAGTCAAAACTAGTAATCCCCTTTCTAACTGTAATCTTTCTGGGATCAGCATTCGAATGCTGTATAAAATCAAAGTTCTGCACTAGCTCAACACCATCCTCCTTTAGTGCCTGATCTACAACCCACTCATCTTCGATAGGATTCCAAGAGCAGGTAGAATACACAAGTATTCCGTCCTCTTTCAAAATAGACAGGGACCTCTTTAGGATCTTCAGCTGCACAGAAGATAGCCCTATTGCATTCTTTACATTCCACTTTGGCATTACTGCAGGATTCTTCCGCACGGTTCCATCCCCTGTGCATGGAACATCACAGCAGATCCTGTCAAACTTGATGCTCATGTTTTTGTATGAGGTTGCATCCATCTTTGTGACTATAAACGAAGGTATAGACTTCTTCATGGATTCAGTTATCAGAATATTCACCCGAGATTGTGTCTTGTCATTCGAAATTAAAAGTCCTGTTTTGATTGTTTCAAGCAGGTTTTTGGTCTTGCTTCCAGGAGAAGCACATGTTTCTAAAACATAATGGTCTGCATGGACATCCATGAACATGTGAGGAAGAATGCTTACAATCTCCTGCCTCTGCACCAGGCCAATGTTGGTTTCTGCCACTAGGAAGGCAATAAACTTTTTGTACTCATCAGTCCTATTTTTCAGATCAAAAGTATAAACATTTTCTAAATACGGGACTTTAGCAACGAAAGAGAACTCTTCAAATTTATTTTTTAATACATCAGTGAAATACGTTGGAGTAACTCTGAAAGTGGAGGGAAGACCCAAGTCCAAGGTGCTTATAAAGTTATTAAAGTCATCATCTTCTAACTTCAAGGCATTCTTGTAGAATTCCACGAACTCAAGCTTGCCCATGGGGATAACAAAATTTTCATGATTTTACCAAAATTATAGGCCAAGCAGTTGGCGTAAAACGTTGGCAAATAAATTGACCCATGGAAGGAAACTGTCTATTTTGCAAGCTGCGAAATGTAAAAGAGAACATTGTAATGGAGACAGAAAACATATACGTCATCTGTGACAGATATCCATGCAGCAACAGGCATTTGCTTCTCATTTTCAAGGAGCACCAATCTTTGTTCCATGAATACCAGAATGAGCGTTTGGAAGAGATGATTGTGCTTATCAAGACTTTAGCCATCAAGCTTGGCTTTGAAAAGTACAATCTGCTTCAAAACAATGTAAATGGACAGCAAATACCGCATTGCCACTTTCACCTAATTGAGGCAAATGAGACAGGATGCTTGAAGGTAAATAGCACACCTTTAGAGCTGAGTGAGGATGACTACAGGAAATCAGTTGAAGAGGTGAAGGGACTTTTGAATAAATCCTGTTGAGATGTTTGGCAAATATTTTAAGAAGACATTAATTAAATGTGCTTAAACATCTATCCATTTTCTGCAAATTTCAAGTTGTGAGATCTTTTTTATTTACTTTTAAATATTTTGCTTTTAACTTATTAACTTTTACAATTCTGTTTTCAATTTGTTACATTAGTACCTTACAATATAAATATTTATTTGACAAGTAAATTTTGTGTTAAAAGAAACAGAGATATTTTTGAGATTTAAATCCAAAATATACCTTATTTAAGGCAAATTTGGCTGTAAATTTTTTATCTTGCTGCAAAATAATTTCGTTTTCTTCCTGTTTTATCTCTTATCTTCTTTTGCAGTTAAATCAATGACCATTTTCCTACTTCTCAACGATATTTCTAAAGCCCATAATTTTATCCCATGAAACAAGGATGCAGTGTGTTTGTAGGAAACATTGCTTTTGACATTGATGAGCAGAAAGTAATAGAGGAGCTCAGTGCAGTGGGAAAGGTGGTCTCGTTCAGAATGATGTACGACAAAAGTACCGGAAAGTCCAAAGGCTACGGATTCTGTGAGTATGAATCGCCTCTGATAGCAGAGACAGCTATGAGGACGTTGAAGATAAGCTTCAATGGGAGACCAGTAAAAATAAACTACGCAGAGAACGACCTGCCCAACAAGCCAAAGGTTTCTCCCTCCAAGCAATTTCAAATAGAAAACATAACCTCAGTCCTTGATGCTTTTGATGAGGACAATTTGAAGGAGGTGGTGACGTATCTCAAAAGAATGGCAATCGACCAGCCGTCGCAGCTGAAGGATCTGCTTGATTGCAATCCTTCCCTCGTGGTTTCCATTCTGATTGTTCTCCTCAAGTTGAAGCTGGTGGACAAGAGTAAAATCAGTGAGCTGGTCAGTTCTTCCTTTGATGTTGAAGCACAGAAAGAGCAGATATTCAACAGGATAGCGAATGTGAATGAAAATGAGATTCAAGAGTTTTCTGAAGAAATAAAATCTAAAATTGTAAAGCTCAAGTATATTTTAAATAAAAGCAAATAAATTTTTTCTATTTTTTTTGGCGAAAAATCTATTTTCTATTTTTTTACAAATTTAATTATTTTTATGGCAAATAAAACTAATTATCTAATTATTATATTTATATAAAATGGCAAAAACGAATTAATTTATTTGCTAGCTGCCTCTGGCAACAATACTGTAATTGAAGGCCTAAGAACAATATTTTCTGTTGTATATATGCAGTGTTAATTGTATGCCCACATAATGATTTGTAACATTTTCTGATAAAACGAAATCTGCAATATTTTTCCTATTCAGTATTCTCAAGATAAAACCCATTTTCCTCAACTTCTATCCTTGCATCATTGATAAAAAATATCTCACGCATCTTCTTCACTGATGCTAGGATCTGCTCTTTTAACTTGTAAAACAAATCCATTGATAAGCATGTGTCTGAATGGCAACTGAAGAGATGAATCAGAATACGGGCATTTACGATAGGGTTTCTGGCAATGTGCCGATCCAACGTCTTCAAAATTAAGGTGATGAACGTGTGATCAAGGACAAAAAGATACTTTTTAAGCTCTGTCATGTCAGCAGACTCAAGATACTTGTAGAATTCCTCAAAAGAAGCGTCGTTAGCATCTTTTTCAAGATTCTCCAGTAAAACAAGAAATGTGTCATATTCCCTGACACTCAGCATATTTCTCAGCCCTGCCTCTTCAATCTCGCTCAGCTCATCTTCCTTTTGGAATTCGTACCTGTTCATAGAAAACAGATTCAGACCCTTGTCTGCTGTTACAACCATAAAGTCTGAGCCAAAATCTACAATTCCAGCACTAAAAGTCCTGAATTGCCTTAGCTTCTGAAAGTGATTATAATATTGAAGATCGTTGTCACAGAACATAAAGAGATAGTCTTTTAGAAACTTCACATTCTTCGAATCGCCAACGTATGTCTTCAAACAATTTCCAAATTCCAATCCCCACAGCTTTATAAGCTTATCAGCGCCTGCTGTCAAAATCATTTTAGAATCCTCTGAAATATCAAAACTCCTGACTGGCAACGAATGCCCATACAATGAAAGCTTAAGATCCAAGGAAGGATAGTTGAATACATACACTTTGTTGTCTAAGCAAGAACACACAAACAGCGAAGCTGATGCATTGAACCCACAATGTGTTACAACGTCAGGCGTAGATATCGACTGGATTTCTTCGAAAGACGGATTGAAGAACTTAACTTCTGACTCAAGGCAGACTGCTAAAACAGACAAAGATGCGGCCAGTGCAAACACTTTTCCTGCTTTTACCTGAGACTTCAACTCAAAAAACTTTTTGTTGTAAATCTCTAAGCCTCTTTCTCCGCCAAAAACCACAAAGTCGCTGAAAAAATCAAAGCATCCAAGATCTTTGATCAGCGTAAATCGCTGAAGATCCAAACGGTTGACTGTCATTGATTCTTCTAGATGGTTGTCAGCTTGGATTCCTTCAACATCCTTGAAGGGATTATCTTGGGACCTGATCCAACAAATGAATCTGTCTTTTGACAACGTGTAAATCTTATTGTTTTCGATTTTCATACCAACAATTTGGTTCTGGTGGTAGCCAAAATCATTTATTTTCCCATCACACACAATTTTGTTGCTTTTAGAAATAAAAAAGATTTTCTCGTCAAAAAAGTCAAAGTTGACAAAGTCGGGTGAAGATGCAATTCTTTGTACAAAAGTCAAATTGAAGTCAGCAGAGTACGCAAAAACAGATGTCTTTCTTTGGCATTGTACTATGACTTTGTTGCATTTCATACGCAGGTTCCTGGGATTTTTGAACTTCTCAAAATTTTTCAAATTTTTATCTTGAAAGTCCAGTAGAAACGAATCACCAGTTTTGAGAATCACAAAGGCCTTGTTGTTTATACCTAAAGCATCAAAGATAGGCCCGTCAAAGACAAAGGCGTCAAAAAGAGTTTCTTCATGGATCTTCCATACCTTCAAGGACTTATCTGAGCATATTGCTACTATTTTAGATCCAGCTACGTAAAAGTTTTCTATAGCAGAAGAGTTGCCGTGGTAGTAAAACCTGACTTCCTCCAGAACAACGTCATAGGAACACAATGTGCCATCCAAAGACGACGAAATGACCAGATCATTTTCTGTTCGTATTTGAGTGACTCTTTTTCCGTGAAGCTTCAACACTTTTATGCTTTTTTGCTCATCCCGTGATGCTATCTCAACCACACCATTTTCATAGCCAATCAAAGCAAAATTTTCATTGACAAAAAAACAAGAAATCCGGTGTTTTTGCGTTCCGTAAGACAGGACAAGCTCTTGTGTGTTGTTATTCCATACATTCAGCCTGTTAAAGAGTGAAATAAAGCTTAAATTGTTGTCCTGCTGAATACTGCTGTATCTGTTGCAAATCAGTCCTGTCAATAATTTACTGGTATAGTCCGGTATGAAATCTTCTGGCAAATGCATGTTCAAGGATAAAATTTTGTGCCAAAGTTTCTATTTTCAAATATGAAAGAAGAAACAGAACTGCCTGCATTAAATTACAAAGAAGACAATATTAAAATACACGAATAGTAATGCATTAATAAAAATTGCAAATAAAGTTTGTAAACAAATTTAAAGCTTAGATAGTTCTGCTGCAAGAAGTAAGATGTTATAACAAATAAAAAACCATAAAAATTTTAATTTTTCTCAGCTCTTGCTTCAAACTTGGCCCTAACAGCCTCAACTCGTGCCTTTTTTGACTCTAAAGATTTTTTTCGTGACTCGTCGAGAGCTAAGCTTTTTATAATAAGGTTGGATGCATCGATAGGATAGTGGATGGATCCGCCAGAAGCCTTGGCATTTGTGCACCCATCAACAGTCACCTTGCGGGTTTTTCTAGACACAGAGAGCACCTTTCCTTCTTTGTTTTTGAATTTCCCAGTGGTGACTACAACCATGTCTCCGCTGTGAACCGGAAAAGACTTAAACCCGTAAGAACTGCGGAGATCCTTGGACAAACGGCTGGACATGAACATACGAATCTGGTTGGCATCTGCAGTGAAGAAAGCCTTTCTCATTTTTCTTCTGGAATTGGACTTAGTCACAGCAAGCATTCTGGGTTGAAAATTTTTGAAAATTTTGAGAGACAGGAAAAGAAGAGAGCAATTCTGCGGTCTCAAAAGTAAACAAGCTCATGCTGTACTGTATTGTCAAAGAGAACTTAATTTATAACAACTGTATTTCAAATTATACAGTTTACAACAATTAAATGTGAAATTATTATGCAATTGCAAGAAATTTACAAGCAAATCAAAAGATTTAAAAACAATTCGCATTCCATTGTGTTCCACTGTTTTCTATCATTATTATTTTATGTTCTCTGCCGCATCCAAAAGCAATCAAATTGCCAGTAAACTGCTTTAATAAGATTTTATAAGCTATAAAAATTTTTATATTTTACAATCTGAAAACATGAGCCAGGACGAAGAAAAAAAAATTAAAAAGATGAAAATTGAGAACGAAGACAGTAGCGAATCTAGGTCTCAAGAAACATCGAGCTCTAACGACACCCACTCGTCCTATCTTATTCTTGAGGACGATGGGCTTTTAAGCGAAGACAGCAGCAGTTCTGGGGAGAATTTGGACTATTTTGGAAGCTCAAGCAGCACAGTGGAGGACGATGTTTCACAGGCAGCATGGGTTGACTCTGATGAAGACAGCGAATTGAGGGAGGAGCTTGAGGAGGATGCTCTCTGGATTAATTCCGAAGGAGTTCCTAAAGCAATAGAGAGGAGTAGAAAGGAAATATCCTTTAACTACACCAGGAAGGTGTTTACAGCGCGGTGCAAAGTGAAGATTTTCCGGTGCTTCCCTCATGTTAAGGTGTTGGTGGACTCATTCAATTTAATTTACATGATTAGAGATTTTGAAACATTCAAGACATTCAAAATATCGCTGTATAAAATTTCGGATGTTTGCTACTTCAACGGAAGGATTCTGTTTTCCAGTGACAGCTCCTCGTATTTGAAAGAAGTGACGCTGGAAGGTGAAGTTACTGACATAAAAAAGGGTACGGGAAACATCAAAAAGATGGTATCCAGCGAGAACTATCTTTACATTGTCGCAGACAAGCTATTTTGTCTGAATAAGAATTTAAGCATAAAATCTGATTTCAATGGGCAGTTTGTGGATGCCTGTCTTTTGGGGGACAATCTTGTCTGTCTGAAAGACGATGGAGACATTTACTGCTTTGACCAGGAGCTAACATTTAGGGAAAAGCATTCTTTTTCTTTTAAATTCCAGTTCAAGCGTATATTTTATGCAAAAGATAAGCTTTTCATTGCTACTGAGAACGGACTGGTTATTCTGAATTCTGCATTCAAGCAGATCAAGACATTTTCTAATCTCTCAGAGCCCATCACCTGTTTTGCATTCAACAGCGACTTTATTCTGCATGCGTCTGCCTACCAAAACAGTTTTAGAATATTGAAAAATGATCTCTCATATTTTGAGAAGTTCCCGTATTCTAAAATTAAAATAAATCCCATATCTACGATGGACATAGAAAATGATACTGTTTATTTTAGTGATTCCAGGTTTATTTCCTCTTTAAAGATAAACTACATAGATTAAGGCTAGTCTGAAGCTTGCAATACCTTCTGTCTTTTCTTTAGAAACAATAAAATGCGATTAAATAAACTTAATTTATCAATTGAAGTTGGAATGCTATTGCTTTTATTTATTGTTACACATAAATTGAACTTTGTGTAAGATATTAGTTAAGTTGTTTTAAACATTGTTGTTGAGGTTATGCCCAACAAAGCTTTTTATTGTCTGCAAGAATATTCCAATAACAGGTTATTTATGCATGCATAAGTCACAAATAAACACAGATTTATCAACAATTACAAACATAATTTAAACTGGCAGTGTTTTATAATAAATTACCTATTTATTTAAGAGGTGTGAACTTAGATCCACTCGTAGCTCCTATTCCAGGCTTGCCGTGTGTGCAGACAACTCTAGTTGGAACGTAGTCTCTCAATCGGGTCCCGATCATCTCTGGCTTGATTTCAATGGGGAAATAGCCATTTCCACAGTGTGGTGCTATTGTGCAGCCAATCATGCAGGGCAAAATAATCATAGAGCGCTCGTGAGTTTTCAGGGGTGTTGAAAGCATGCTGGAATCTTCGCTGTTCTGTACAGCATCTACTCTTTTTATAAGCTCATCCTCGTACTTGTTTAGTCCTCTTAGAAGATGGCGTCTGAGACTTGAAGGAACTAGTTTGGCAAATTCCGAGACAGGCATGTCTATCAGCTCTTCTAGGCTCTTTCCTTTGTAGCTGAACTGTCTGAAGACTCTCTTTTTAAGTTCGACCATTTGTAGGGCCGAAAAATTTTAAATAAAAAATTTACCTTTCCAAGAGCAGCATTCTCAGAAGTATTGTTATCTGCTTTGATAGAAGAATGTGCTTTAACACAAGTACATACACTAGCAGAACAATATGTTTTAGCAAGCATATGCTTTGACAGAATAGTCTGTTTAATTATATATGATGCATAAAACAAACATTAAATCTTTTATGCACCTTTAAATATAAAAGTATTCACTATTAAAATAGATTATAAAGTGTATTTACATAAGAAATAAGACATTTTAATTTCATTCATTTGTTACCTTAAAATCATCAACTTCTGTCATTTTCCTGACCTCAAACTCACTGACATTTTCTTCTTCAACAAGTATCTTCTCAACATTAATTTTAGTTTCGACAGACTCACAGCTGAAATTGACTGTTATAGGAAAAATGGCATCTTTGTCAAAGCTGCATCCTTTGATTTCAATGGTCTTGCTTTCTCCCTGCTTTAGGCTCCCTACAGCCCAGATAATCTCATCTTCCTCAATCTCTCCGTCCTGATTTGTTTCAACATCAGTCATTCCCTCTCTTTTGAATCTCAACTCCAAATTTCTAACATTTACAGCAGCTGCTACCTCTACAATGTTGACATTCTTTTCTCCGTCCTCGTCATTCCAAAATTCCATCTTTACTGGAAGCTTAGACCCCTTTCCAGCCCACTTAAGAAGCGGAATATTCTTGTTCAGTCCTCTGTCCTTCTCAAACCTGAGTATATGCTTTTTAAGAGCATCCTTGTCCAAGTATGGACTATACTTCAGGCTAGCCGATAGATTAGTCATCTTTATGCTCAAATGCCTATATTTTGGGTCTGTAATAATAAGGTTTATCTCACCATTCAAAACATTCTCCTTAATGTAGTTTTCTTTGTCCATCTCGATTCTTATTTTCTCTTTGATTACTATTAGAACAGGCTTAGATGATTTCTCTACCTTTTTAGGCTTAATCTCGGCAACAGGCACTTTCTTCTCCATTATCTGCTCTGATATCATTCTTTTCTTCTCCTCTTTTTCCCTTTGTATCATTTCAAGTCGTTTGTTCTCCAGCATCATGTTGTAGATCTTCTCTTCCTGAGAGTCCATCTCTTTGATGGGCTCCAGATCTAGCCTAAGGACTTCCCCATCGAATATAGTATTGTCGACTGTGATCAGGATGTCTACTAGATCATCCGATGAGTTCTTCTCTATGTATCTCAGAAGAGTGAATGCAGCTTTAGTAAAATGGTCTTTTGTAACCTGCACCACAAACTTGAGTATGTCTCTGGTTATATAAACATAGTTGTAAGTCTCCTTCTCGGCCACGCCCTCTGAAGAAGTATCGAGACTCAGAAATTCAGTAATGTAGTAGTTTATCTGGGACGAGGAGAAAGGCTGTGAGGATCTGAAAATTCTGTTTTTTGAATGTGGCTCGCAAACGAAAAAGCTGAGAATCATGTAGGGCTCAAGTTTAAAGGCAAAAAATATTTAAGAGACAAAATGGCAGAAATAAGAAAGTAAAAGATTCTGGTCTACTTAAATTGACAGGCAATATATGCATAAGACTTAGAACAAATAAAGTGGAAAACTGAAGAATCAAAGTTGTTTTACAAAGAAGATTATAACAGAAGTTATAAAATAATCTAGTTTAGGGAGAAGCACATTTGTTTAAGGCTGTAATCTGAAAACAAAGAGAAAATGTTTGACTATACAAGAGATTTAAGATTGTAATTAAAATAAGAATTTGTTTTGTACAAACTATCATCAGAATTTTACATCACAAAGACTATCATAATTTATGCTCTCGCTTTGAAATATAAAATAACTACAAGTCCCAGCCCATGGAAGTTGAAAATGAATTTGAATTGCAGGACAAAATGGTTGCAACTGTCCCAAAAAACACCCAGAGGATTTCCCTCAACAGGATGACTATCTATGAGAAAGCATACATAATAGGAGTGAGGGCTGCACAGCTGTCCGATGACGCTCCACCTTTTGTAGACATTGGAAATATGACAGACTGCATCCAAATAGCTACAAAGGAGCTGGCAGAGAGGAAGCTTCCCTTTATTATAAAGAGAAGGCTTCCAGACAATACATTTGAGTACTGGTCCATCGATGAGCTTCTTATCCCAGACATAGACTTCTAATCTGCACGAATGGAAAAATGATTAAAATAGTTCAATAAAGAAAAGCCTTTTTTATTTAATTGGAAAGCACATGGTTATAATCTGTCGAATATTTAAATTCATGGGTAATATCTTAATAATGATACTTAACATAATCTTCTTTTATGCACAAAAACAGGAATAAAAAAGATCAAGAAAAAGAAAAAGAAGGATCAAAATTTGTAATTACTTTATGCTTTCTACTTTCAGCTGGCATCATTCTTTTGCCATCAAACTCTCCAATTCTTGGAGTGTGTAAGACTCTGAATGTAACAAATCTATCACATTGTAGCCACACTCACCTGCAACGGCAATATTCCCAGGCGATGTTGCAAAATCAAAGATTAATCCCACATTTGCATTATAATACTTAAGAGTATTCAGACTCCTGATGTCCACAACTCCTATCAGTCCTTCCATAGTGCTAAAAGCTACCTTGTATTCTTCTATCTTTTTGACATTCAGCACTGCCTGTTTAATCTGAAGCTTGAAAGTTGCGTAGTGCCCAGCAGTGTCAATCAAAAGAAGATGCTCAAAGTCACCCCCGATTATCAAAGTATTGTTCAGATATTCAACAGCCTCCACAGATCCTTCGCTGGAATAGTCGAAAAGCTTCTTGTTCTCCTTGAAAACCTGAATTTTATTGTCTCTTGCAAAACAAATTACGTCTGACGAAATGTACTTGAATGCTGTAGCTTCAGTGGCTTTGAGTGTATACAGCTTCCTTCCACATTTGTCATGCACTACAAGTGTATTCTGGCACATGCTGAGAATCCTGCCTTCAGAATACTCAACTGCTAGAATTTCTTTAGAATGGCTTCCAAATGTATTTATGTGCTCAAGCTCACTGTCATACATATACACTCTCCCGGAGCCTGTCCCAACGACAAGATACTCATTGAAGCCTACTGAGGTTATGTCTTCTTCTATGTTTATTATGCATATTTCTTTGTCATATTCCATCAGTGCAATAGTTCCATCAACCGTCACAATTAAAAATCGGTCTCCTTTCAGAAACTTTGTAAAAAGCACAGATTCCTCAAAGTTCTCAATCTTTGCTACAATTTGGTCTTCTCTAAAATCAAAAACTTCTGCATACTCGTTTTTCCCACCACAGATTACATATTTTCTGTTCTCGTTTATGTCAATACAGTAAAATTCATTGTTATCTTCTTTAATAAGTTCAAAGTCACAATTAGGATCTTCATTAGTGCAGTTTTCTATGTTTTCGTTGCTAAAGTCGTTTGCTTGGCTTTGCAGGTTTTCGCTGCTATTGGTTTCTGAGCTTAATGTTTCAGAGTCCATTTTGGGACAAAATTTTACTGTGAAATAAAAAATTGTCATTTTGAGTTTATAAAAAGTAAGTGAATCTAAAACTTGATTGTGAATAACTTTATTTTACAAGTCAAATACTTCAATAAGGCATATCTTTCTCATTGAAATATAAAAAATTTAACCAACAAAACTGATAAAATTCAGTTTAAAAGATTACAAAATTTCACAAATTTTTAATGTTGAAATATTTGTTCATTTTTTTATGTCTAAGACACTTCCTACCCTGTCAATTACCTTTATAATTTTTTTAATGTCACTTTCAGTGTGTGACGCAGATACACATAGTCGTGCACGATTTAACAACACAGGTGTTGCAGGATACCCAACGACTGCCACAGCCACACCATTCTCTAGGCAAAGCCTGGAGAACTCTGCTATTTTCCCAGGGGCCAGAATCAATATCGGTATTACTGGGGAGCTTTCATCTCCAATGACCCAGAACTTTCTCTTTTCTAGCTCATTTCTCATAATTCTGATGTTCTGCTGTAGTCTTATCATCCGTGATGAATCCTTTTTCAAGCTTCTTATGCTCAGGATTATCTGCATCGCAACAACTGGTGACATCTGCTCGCCATACAAGGCAAGATTGCTGTTTTTCCGCACAAAATTGACCATGTCCTTCTTGCCGGCTATGTATCCTCCAAGTCCGCAGAAGCTCTTGGAAAAGGTTCCCATCAGCACATCAATATCGTTGAAATCTACCGAACTGTACTCGCATGCGCCTCTGCCTGTCTTGCCTATGCCTCCGAGAGAGTGCGCCTCGTCCATGTAAATATAAAATTTATACTTCTTTTTGAGTTGCATCAGTTCTGCCAGCTTTGGAACTGTTCCCTCCATTGAAAACAGACCTTCAATCACCACAAACACCCGTTCCCAGGACATGTGTGTCTCTGGATCACCCTGGCTTATGTGAAACTTAAGCTTCTTTTCTAGATCATTCATGTCGTTGTGCGAGAATATCACAGATTTGGAATTGCTGAGCTTTATTCCCTTGATTATTGACATGTGGTTATACTCATCGCTCAGAATCAAGCTATTCTGCATCAGAACTGGTATCACTGATGTATTCACCCCATACCCCATTCCAAATACCACACAGTCTTCCTGATAAACAAATTCTGCAACTTCCTTTTCCAAGGTTCGCACCAGAGTATTTCCCTCATGATCGCCTGAGGGATATGCATAGTTGGTTGGAAACTTATCCACAGCATCAAGCAAGTCGTCCAAAAAAGGCATCTCGTTTATAGTTATCCCAAGGTAGTTGTATGATCCAGTGTTTATTGCTTTGATCTTCTCATTCGTGAGTGTCATGGTAGTGTTGTAGTCGTGGGACACTCTTTCTAAGATCTCAATCTCTCTCCCAGTTATCCCGTGTATTGGCCTATTCCAGCAGTCAGAAATTCTCTTGTACAGCCTTCTGATAAAAAAACTGTCAAAACACGAAAAAAAAGGAGGAAACCCATCGTGCTCAACAAAATGCCTGTATTTGCTTGGACAGAATATTTTTCCAAACTGATCTCTGACGTGGCCTATTATGATTATGTTGAAAAACGAGAGATATGTCAAGATCATGCTAATGTATCCTGGCTTTATGTCGTGTGTTGATCTTCCGCCCATTGGTATTTATTGATCTGCAATATTTATAAATTGAAATAAATTAATAATTTCAAAAGATAACAAACACATTATTTTTATTAAACAGGCTATTTTTGGCTGTGAGATTCCAAATGTTTGATGGCAGGAGAATTTGGGCTTGTCTTAGAAACTGATATGTAGACAACATTGCACATTATGTTTTATATAGAGCATACTGTACTTAAAATGTAATAACATTGCTAAAACATGCCGATCAATGTGATTTTATTTGATCTGTCACAAAAAGTGGCATTTAAGGAAGTTTGTGCAAAAGCTTAGCCAGTAAAGACCATTTTACAATTATTTGAATCTGATAAACAAAAAAAAACCATTTGTAGCAGCCTCTAAATAACAATTAAATATCCTGCTGTTGTCAAAAGGGTTTGTTCTGTGTACCATCAAATATTTGATTGAGACTTTTGCTGGATCTAATATAATTCAAAGAACTTTAACATGCTCAGCTGCCTGTAAAATCAAAAGTCTTGAGCTTCTGTTTGTTCAGAAAACCTTTATATTAATAAATTACAGTTTGTGAGCCTGAAAATCAGAAGCGTGCACATAAATCCTGCATTGAGAAGTTTATTGGTGAAACACACACCACATCCTGTCTTTTTCTTTTTTTTGCCAAACTAAATGATCCAAAAGCAATGTCTTTTTTAATTTCCAAAATTATCACTGAAATATATCTTATTGCAACAAATAACTGTGAAAGAAGCTTTATTATACAGATCTTACAATAATCTTAGTTTTCTATAACACGTTTACTGCGATTGGTTTCTATTTTATGAGTTTTGGGATATTTTTTCATTAGATTTCACTTATTTAAAGAGTGTTTTGATTATTCCTATGCAATCGTTCTGCAATACACCGTTTTAATACATTTTAAATACATTGTTGCATTCTTTTTATTTACCTCGTTTTGAATAAAAGAATGACAGAATATTCCTGTTTTTCTTTTTAATCTGTCCACAATTTTTGTAAAAATTTATTGGATGAAAATGAAACAAATAATTTAGGTTTCCAAATACAATGATTCAAGGTGAAACTCGGTTTCATTTCAAATATATAAAATCCTAGGCGGACTTTCACATAATGCTTTTCATTTTTCTAATACTGCTCAGTTTGATAAATGCTATTCCAGATAAATCAACATCGACTAAGACTGCTACTAATAATACATCCACTGTTACATCCACTGCATCAACCGTCACAACCTCTTCAATAGCCTCCTACAAAGAAGAGCCTAGTCCTGATGAAATATGTGTCAAGTGCTACGACAAAACCATCGTCACCCCAGATTGCGAAGATGATAAAAAGGATTGCGTATGCAAATGCAACGATGGAAGCACTAAAAAACTTAAAGGTAAGAATAATAAGCAAAGAAGATGCTCGAATGTGAAGAGGGAAGATATTCCGTGCTCATGTAAAGACGATGAAGGCGGGATTATTCCTGAAAATACATATGTCGGAAGTTCAAAAGAGACTTTTACTAATTAAAAAATATTATTTATAATTTGAATTTTTTAATACAAAAAAACAGTTTTTAATATCAAATCGATTGTAAAAGAATTATTTCCAGGCCTGCTGTTGCAATTGTTTTTGGTTGTAAAAAGTCAGCTGTAGCCAAAGATTTGTTGTAGCATTGTGCAAACTATTTGGCTGTTCTGAAACGTTTGTTTTATGGATGAGAGAGAAGATTTGGACCTGATTTAATATAATTTACGATCAATATGGAGATTTTTATTTTTTAATGCCAGTCAATGTTTTCTAAGGTAGCGTTTTAAATTGCAATTTATATTTTGTAGTTATATTTATTTAAATTATGTTTTAAAGTAAATTTTAAATTAGATCGGGTGAAATATATATTAGTGTAAATAAGTACCCTTAACTTATAAACGAGTTACTGATCGTTATTTTCAAAGAACGAGTTTAACAGCCAACTTTTTTGTTTTCTTTTTGCTGAAACCTGCCTCTGATCTTTCTTATATACTTAGAAAGAAGAAAAAGAGGTCTTTCTTTTGTATAAAAACGACGGCTGTCAACAATACCTTTTGATTGTGTATAAAAATATGCTTAATTTGGAAATAATATAAATTATTATTTTTATGCCTGAAACAAAAATTTATAAACTCGTAATACACAAAACAAAATGAAAAATGAAGCATCTGTGATAGCAATAAGCTATTTGATACTAGCAGCCTACATCTCCTGTATCTACAGAATATCAAAGCAAAGAAAACTTGCAAACCATGACGAGTTTAAGGTTGGAATGATTGGGTGTGGCATATTTATGCATCTATCTTGGGTTATTATTTACATTGCAAATATAAATCCATTTATAAAGCCAGAGTTCAAAGAAAGATAGAAACTTTGAAAATATTAAAAGTACTGAATGCCAACTTTCAATCAATAATCTTTTTAATGTTTCTTTCTACAATATTCAAATGATTGCCTTCTATTTTCCACAGCGCAAAATCATGCAGACAAACAATATTTCCAACCTTGACTTTTGTATCTTCCACAATAGAGCTTCCGTAAATCGATCCTGTTTCATCACATACCTCCCATCGATACACAGAACTTCTATGTCCTTTAAATACCTCCACTGACTTGACTATTACCCACAGCGGGACTGTGATTTTCCACAAGTCACTGGTCTTTACCTCGGAAACAGTTAAAAAGCTCCCGATTCTGTGTCTTTTTAAGCAGTCAAAGTCAAGCTTGAATCTGCTCTGCTGCATATTCTCAGACTGAGATGTCGTAATTTCAAAGGCTTCAGCAGCAGCCTGTGCATCCTTTTCGGTGCACCCTTCAACATCATTCAAGCTGCTCTGGCTTGCTGGCCTGCTTGTCTGTTTTTGTGTTGACTGGCTTCGCAACTTGGATATCAGCTCATCCATCGCATAAACTCAGGAATATTTTTTATAATTTTTTAGAATTTGTCCCAATGAAATCAAAGTCTTTCAACTTCAAAGAATTCAATTATTTGTCGGACTCCCAGTTTCCAGTAGCATGCAACGATCTGAGCTTTTCTCAAAACAAAAAGAAGCTTCTTGCTGTTGGCATTTACAAGCCTTCAGTGAAAATGTTTGATATGAAAACATCCATTATGAAGTTTGAAAGGCACTTGGCCAGCGATCCCATAAAAGTTTTGCCGTTCCAGGAGGATGCCGAGAAGTTTAGCATTCTTAGAAACGACAGAACATTAGAGTTCCATATTACCGGAGGTTTTTATGACAAAATAAAGCTGCCTCAATCTGCGAGAGAAATGGCGCTGAATAGCATAAAAGCAGAACTGTATCTGGGTGGTGCTTTTAAAGAAGTTTACAGATTCAGCCTGGATCAAGGAAGATTCCTGAAGAGCATTCCTTGCAATGGAGCGACCAGCATTGCTCTTAGCCCATCAAATGGGCTGATTTGCACTGCAAATGAGAATAAACTCTCATTCCATGATTCAAGGTCCAATGGAGAAGTATTTTCCAGAGAATACAAAAATGACATTCTCTGCTGCGATATTAACAGCACAGGCTTGAATTATAGCATTGGAAAGGAGGATGGTGAATGCATTGAATATGATTTTAGATCAGATCAGCCCCAGAGGAGTATTTTACAATCAAGCTTAATAAAAAAGATCAGATATCACAATAAAAACATACTTTTTTCCACAAATGATTCCTTGTTTATTCTGCCTGAAGCCTCTGAGACGTGTGACTTGGTGCTTGCAGGAGTTGAAATTAACACTTTTGATTTTGATGGAGGTGTTATTTTGGTAGGAGGAGAATGCAGTGACATAAAAGGCTTTTATTCAGAGCATATGGGTGTTCTTCCGAATTGGTTTGTTGATGTCCCGAAAAGCACCAGCAGTGTTTGCTGATAGGTCTTAAAAAAGGTATTAAGGAAATAAAAAGTTAGTCAATTTAAATGTTAAAGCTAAGTCTGGCTAGGAATATTCAATAGTGTTCCTATTTATTGGATTATGCCAATATGAAATACAATTTGCATTGCGTAAAATAAAAGCACTTATTTTAAATAGTACCAGGTTGTAGTTAATCTAAGTTGTAATTACAAATACTTTTAATTAAAAATATTTAATATGCAAATACCTTTTAGATTACAACTATTATAAAGTACAGATAAAATTAATACAACACAGCTTATGATGACAAGAAATGAGCAAAAAATGATTTGTAATTTTCCAGTCTTGTTTATTTTGCTCTTTATTGATCAATAGAATGGGAAATTAAAATAATTTATAACAACTTCAGGATACAAAAATAAAATGTCATAATTAAAGAAGTGTAAAATAATGCATAGAAAATTGATAAACCTCATACTGTTTTAATTATTCAACGTTCAAAAGTGTGTACTTTTTGATGGAGACAAAGCTAACTAAAGGCCGTTACTCAATTCTTTCCTCTGCAAAACATTTTTACAATTCTATTTCAAAACTATTTAGGGACATGTAGGAGCTTAACAAGCAATATAAATACCTAAACCAGACCATCTGTGATCGATGATGAAGCATATTTAAGATCCCACAGAAACTATAAAAAGGCACAGAGTAATTTGAGCTACCGATTGCAGGAGTGCCGAAAAGATACTTCTCGAAAAGTCCTGTAGTTTTGAGAAAGTAAAACTTTATTGTTTTACTGTCTTTTACCATCCATTTCAGCTTCCTAACAGCCAAGAAGCAAGAAACATGGTTTTTGTGACCTGAAACACCCTGAGAATCAAATGTTACTATGCTGCATGGCTTCAACTGAATGCACAATGAGACTATGTCTTCGAGTATTCTGTGTGCGTCCCATTCGTCATTGTCCTTGTAGTCAAGAATTTTATATTCACATTTTCTATGTGCACAGATTGATCTCATCTCTTTTGATCTCATATTTCCATCACTGTTTCCGTAATCTCCATCCGACAAACAAAGAATAAATGGATTGTTGTAGTACAAGAATGGAGAGAAAAACATTGATTCATCATCAGGATGAGCAATTATTAGCAAAGGTCTCTTCAAGGGCTTATTTGAGATTTCACAGGTTCTAAAACGATTTCTAATGGCAATGAGCACTAAAAGAGCAGTCAAGAATGTTTTTGTTCTTTTGAGAATTGTTTTTGTTTTTTCCATCAGGGTTTCTACTATCAATAAAAATGTATCAATAATATAATAAAAATGATTAGTTGCCAGATTGCTAAGATTTAAATCGAGTCTTCTTGATTTTTCAAGAGTGTCTTTCGATAGTGTAAAATTGTATTTTTAGTTTCTTTTTTTTGTGGCCATGCAAGCATTTGATCCACTTTCCAAGTTTAAAGAATTTGTTGAGACAAAAAGTCAGACACAGGAATTTGAGAAACAGAAGAGAGCAATCATCGACCTGAACGAGGTGCGGCAGTACTCAAAAGAGCTAGCTGCTTTTATTCTCAATGAACCAACTTCTTGCCTGCCATGGTTTGAGAAGGAGATGTCTGATAGTTTTCTTTCCAAACATATTGGCTTTGTGGGGTCTATTGGCCAGAACTCTGTCACGCCACGAACAATAAGCTCTGCCTTTATCAGCAAAACAGTGTGCATCGAGGGGATCGTCACGAGCATTTCACTGGTCAGACCGAAACTGAGGAAGAGTGTCCATTACTGCGAAGCTGAGAAAGCATTTTACGAAAAAGAGTATAGGGATGGCAGTATGATCACTATTCTGCCGCCAACAAACATGATATACCCAACAAAGGACGCCAATTCGCATATTCTATCTAGCGAGTTTGGATTGAGCGAATACTTGGATTTTCAAACAATACACATTCAAGAGATGCCAGAGAACAGTCCGCCCGGACAGATACCCAGGAGCATTGAGTGTGTTATGAGCGAAGATCTAGTAGATGCAGCAAAGCCGGGAGACAGAGTCAAGATCTACGGGATATTTAAGAGCTTCTGTGGCAACAGCATTCAGATGCCAAATCAGTTTAAAACAATACTCATTGTGAACAATGTACAGTTTCTTAAGCCGGCAAACATGTTTCAAAGAACCGCACCAACTCAGATGGAAACTTTCAGGATGCTAGCCAATTCCGAGATGAAATTTTCTGCCATCGCACCAACAATCTATGGCTGCAGCGATATTAAAAAGGCCATCGCACTAATGATGGTGGGAGGAAATGAGGTTGTCATGAAGAATGGCAGCAGAATAAGAGGAGACATAAATGTGCTACTACTAGGTGATCCTTCTACTGCTAAGTCGCAGATACTAAGATACGCCCTTAACTTTATGCCGTTGAGTATTGCAACAACGGGAAGAGGCTCTAGCGGTGTGGGTCTCACTGCAGCCGTTGTCCTCGACAAAGAAACAGGCGAGAAGAGACTAGAGGCGGGTGCAATGGTTTTGGCTGACAGAGGTCTTGTGTGCATAGATGAGTTTGACAAGATGAACGATATGGATAGGATTGCCATCCACGAAGTGATGGAACAGCAGACGGTGACCATAGCCAAGGCTGGGATTCACACTACCCTGAATGCCAGATGCTCTGTCCTGGCAGCTGCAAATCCTATAATGGGATCATATAATGAAAGACAGACTGTACAGGAGAATGTGAGGCTTCCTGAGTCTCTGATGACCAGGTTTGATCTTGTTTTTATTACGTTGGATACCTCATCTGTGGACATCGACAACAGGATTAGCCAGCATGTTCTTAAAATGCACATTTCTGAGGAGAGAAACGAGGACGGAATCAGCCAAGCATTGTTTAAGGACTTCATTATGTATGCCAGGTCATTGAGACCTAAGCTGTCAAGAGAGGCTGCTTCTCTGATTTCAAATGAGTATGCCAAGTTACGGCAGAGGAAGAATGAGAAGTCTCTCTTAGTCAACATAACACCCAGGTTTCTGGAGACACTGATCCGCTTGAGCACAGCATATGCAAAGCTGAGGCTTAGTGAGACTGTTGATTCCCAGGACGCCAAAGATGCCATTGAACTTTTAAATTGTAACCTGACCAAGAAGGCTGTTAGAAAACAACCCGCCAAAAAGATAAGAACAGAGGAGAATGCCGTTTCACTGGGAGAAGAATTAAAAAGAGAGGCTAAGGATAAGATTCAGGATGCCATTTGGGACTGGAGAAACACACACAGAGATGAAACTGAATGCGATATTGCGGATATAGCCAAGTTGCTGGGACTGAGTGTTGAGGATGTTTTGCCTGCAATCAACGATATGGCAGCTCTGGACTTGGTTCTGATCAACGATGGGAAATTATACTTTATGGATTAAACTTATTAAATTTACATTTTTTATTTTTCTGTTTGCTAAAAGTTGTATTTGTAGCTTTTACCTCATTCTTAGAATCTGCACCAGAAATAATAAGTTTGTTAGACAAGAACATCTTTGATAGCTGCATTCCAATGTTTGACTAGAAAACAAATCATCCAAATGTTTACAATCTTTCATCTTGCTGTAATCTATTTTTGACTACGCTTTTAACTGCCCATCTTTCTTCTCATTGTTAGATAAATTCTATACGATTCCTTTTAGCCCATGATTTCTGAGATTTCCAAAGTTACGCCACTGAACTTCAACCAATTTGCATCATCCCTGGAAAACGCGAGAGAAGAAGAAGTTTCAGATATTTTTCGTGATTTCATTGACAATGTCCCTTTCATGGCCAAGATTATCTCTCAACTTGCTTTGCATTACATCGACTTTAATCCAAATTTCAAATCCAGGCTTTTGAGCTTTATTCTAGAAGAAAGCGGAAGCAGCGAAATAAAATTAAGCAGGTGCATATATGCCGCCTATTTTGGCGCCAATACAAACCTCTCAAACCAGGTTCCCAAGATATCCGCTCTCTTGTCTCACCACACAGTTGAGTCTGGCGCAATAGCAGAATATGAGAACGATTTGAATGTATTTTATTGCAGCATAATCTTGAAGAATCTTAAATATAACAAGAGAGAATGCATAAACAGGCTGCTGACTCTAACTCCTGATGGTCTAATAAAGGGAATAGCCATGGATCAGTCATTATTTAACATTTCTATTCTAATCCAGGCCTGTGGGTCTCTTCCCATGCTAGAAGCCTTGGAAAAGCTGATCCATCTTTTTAATATGAAAAACCATATTGTAGCACTGGTGTTCATATCTAATTACAGCTCAGATGCTTGCTACAACGGGATGAGCAGGAACCCCACAATCGAACAAGAGAAGGAAATCATGAAAAGGCTTATTTCAGGCGATGCACTAGATTATTGTCTTAAAACTGTAAATAGAAAATTTCTAGGATTATTGCTGGATAGGCACTTCTCAGAGCCTGCCTTTAGCAGAATAACCCACAAGGAGTTTTGTGCTATGCATTTTGGATGCAAAAAGGACTTTCTAAAGGCCTTCTTAGATTTGACTTCGCCTTCTGTCTCCCATTTTTTCTCATATCTGGAGATTTACAAATCAGAGTTTATGCTTGACGATGAAAATAAAAAGGCACTTGTCAAGATGCTGAGGGAATGCCACAAAGAAAATCCGAGATACATTGAGGTTGTTCTGCCAAAAATGGTCAGCTTTAAAATAGTTTCAGAAGCAGACTTAGCCAATTAGTCATTAAATATAAAATATATTCTATCGATTTAATTAGTCATTTGAGCCTTACTCAGGCTTAGGCTGTGGCTTTTCAATTAGTTTAATTTAAAGTCTTTTTGCATAATCTTTGATCTGTACTTTACAAACATGAGCTTCCTTCATTTACTAGCAGCAGTTGAATGAAAAATCGCATTTTGTAGAGCATTTTCAACGTAAAATGGTTTTATTTTTGGCCTGCATGAAACAAATTGAATTGATAAAAAAATGCATTGAGAAGTTTGCACCGAAAGATCTGGCAGAGGATTGGGACAACACTGGTGTACTGGTAGATTGCTCTTTTGCCATGCAGGATTCGGGGTTAAACAACAAAATACTCCTCACAATTGACCTCACAGAGGCTGTTGTTGACGAGAGTATCCAAAAGCAAATATACTCTATAGTCTGTTATCATCCCGTGATATTTCATCCTATAAAAAACATAACAAGCAAGACTCTGATAAAATGCATTCAAAGTGGAATTTGTGTTTATTCTCCACATACACAAATGGATCCTCTGATGAATAAGTTTATCATGGACAGAATAGGCCAGGACTCTATTTCAATGCAAGGCATCGTAAAGATACTCAAAGATCTATCAGGTCTGAAGACCATTAGGATTGTAAGAGGCATTGAGTCATCTAAAACCCCTATCAATGAAGTATATTACTCAGTGGAAAACATTAAAGTTGGCGTTGGAGCCGCATTCAGAAATGTAAAATTCTCTAATTGTCTTGTTGTTACAGGAGAAATGAGTCATCACGATATGCTTCAATGCAAGCACAACAATGTCGATGTAATTCTTATGGAGCACAGCAACTCAGAAAGGATATTTTTGGGCAATCTGAAAAGCCTAATGCAGTCTGATCAGGAGCTAGAAAATTTTGAAATATGTTTAAGTGAAAAAGACTGTGATCCGGTAGAATTTATTTAAAAACAATAAACTTTTAAATGCATAAATAAATAAGGCTTGGATTGTTTTTGGGACTTATAGCCTTCTGAAGTTAGCCTTTTTATACTTTAAAAGCTTATATTTTTTGCAAAAAATTCTATAATGCCACACTGATCATTCAAGCATCTGATATGTGAAGAAAATACACTTGAAAAATAAGTTATATTTATTTCTCTGTCGTTTGATCGCAAGACTCTTTTAAATCTAAATATACTAGAATATCAGTAAAAATATCGATATTTAAGGTTTCTATTTCCAAGTCCTTTCTATCCTCATATAAAGCATCAATAATGGCAAAAAGATCCAATATTCTGGCAGAAATAATATTAAATAATCCCAGGATTTCCAATAAACATGACTTGACTCGAGAATTTGCTTTAAGTTTGGCATCTGTAATGTACGCATCGTTTTCATATTTTTTTTCAAAATTAGAGAAGATGTCTTTTATATTGGAGATAATGTTGTTGATGTCTGTCTTGAGTTCTGCTTTATAATCAGAAGAGAGACCAGCAGATGTGGTTGATTTCTTCCTGGGCCTAAATTCTAATCCTAATATTTTTCCTTTCAATTCGTCTAATTTAGAAATAATTTTTACAAATTTTTTTTCTATTTTGTCACAATAATCTGTAAACCGCCAGCCATCAGAGACTATCTTTTTGAATTTTTGAATCTTGGCAATAAAAATATCGGCTACTTCTGTGTAGCTTATTGAGTTGTCTCCATTTCCAGAAATCATATTTTGGAATACAGCAATGTTTAAAAATTGATTCTTTTTGTAAATAAACTTTAGCCCATTGTTGTACATTTCCTTGTAGATGGAATCTATTGTACCACCAATTTTCAAATCGTGACTCTGAACTTTTATTTTGTCTGAAAACCTAGATAAAATTATCATAAAATCATTGATCCCAAACCTTTGACTTTCCAAAATTTGCCTGAATTTTTGTCTTTTTTCTTTAACAAGATCAAAAAGGTCAACTTGTTGCCTAGCCCCTTTTTCAAAAATGACATCTCTGTTTGTTTTAGGATTTTCTGCTTCTTTCAAAGACATCCTTCTTTCATTAGATTCCAAGCTCTGGGAAAGTTGATTTTCTGGGAGATCCATGATATAAGGATGCGAGTATAGAGAGGTCAAAGATGCTCTTGCAAAACACATTAGATACATGCTCGACGCTTTTAAGCCCAGGATCATGGGCAGGTTGATCGATATGCTTTTATATAAAAATTTTCAAAAAACTTTGTGAAAGGGGTAGAATTCCATTCTAAAAAATTGCTCAATGTATCACAAGAAAAATTATTAAAGCTGTTTACTTACAACAAATGGTTGAATAAATATTGCCAATGCTAATCAATACTTTCTAGAAAAGATGTTGTTTTGCCTACTCAGCTAGCAAAATGTAACGTTTTTTAGAGAGGCTTTTGTTTGCCGAGTATATAATATGCATAGGAGAGATAATCAATACCAGCATAGTGCTTTAAGATATGTTAAACTGTACATTTTCAGATAACCAAATTTTTGCAAGAAATGATTAAATTATGCAGATGAAAAATTTGTTTGATAAAAATAACGAAAATTTAGATAACTAAAAAGAGTTTATTTAATTAGTTCTCGAAGTTAACACGATATCTAAATAACTCTCTCAGTTCTTTCTTGCCCAAAGTTTCTTTCTCAATTCCTATCTCAGCAATTTCATTGCCTTTTAACTTTAATGAGACTGACTTTGCCAACTTTCTCATTTCATATGGCAAATAATTCAATTTGTTATTTTCAAGAGAAAGAGTACTAAGGCGTAATAGGTTTTCCATGCTTTTTGGCAGACTCTTTATTTGGTTATCGTTAAGATAAAGACTGCTTAGATTTTTCAAGTCTCCTATCTCATCTGGCAATGCTTCTAAGTTATTACCAGACAAAGTAAGACCCCATAAGTTGTTAAAATTCTTTATCTCGGTAGGCAATTCTTTCAATTGATTACTTGAGATATCAAGCCCCCTAAATTCTTTAATTTTGTTAGTTCAACTGGAAACTGTTCAAATTTATTGTCTGCAAGATCCAGATCGCTTAAGTTTTGTAGCTTTTCTATCCCAGCAGGCAATGATTTCAATTTGTTTTCTGAGAAATATAGCATCTTTAATTTCTTTAAATTTGTTATTCCATCTGGAAACTGTTCAAACTTATTTTTTGCAAGACTCAGATCTTTTAATTTTTCCAAATTTTCTATCTCAGCTGGAACGTTAGTCAGATGATTTTCATTGAGATAAAGAAGAGTCAAATTTGTTAACTTAGTAATTTCAAATGGAAACTGTTCAAATTGGTTCTTTTCAAGGCGAAGAGAAGTTAAACCTATCAGGTTTCCTATGTTTGCATCTAACTTCTCAAGCTCGTTGTCACTAATATCAAGCTCTTTTAGCTGCAAACACTTTCCTATTGCAGCAGGGCCTTGTTTAAACAAATTTTCAGAAAGATATAGGTATTTTAAATTTTCGCCTATTTCTTCTGGCAAATTGTCTAAATCGTTGCTGCATAAGTCAAGGGTTACCATTTTCTTTAACTTTCCTATTGATGCAGGCAGTTCCTTCAATTCATTCTTTTTTAAATTCAATTCTTCCAACATTTCTAAGTTTCCTATCTCATCTGGCAAAGAAGTTAGTTTGTTTTTGCCGGCACAGAGCTTTTTCAGTTTTGAGCATTCGAACAATCCAGCAGGCAAAGATTGTAGATTGTTTGAAGTTAAAGTTAGACTTTTTAGATCTTTTAATTCTCCTATTCTGTCTGACAATGAGATAAGCTTACTTTTAGAAAGATCTAATATTTCTAGTTTTGAACAATTAAATAACTCCTCAGGCAATGACTCAAGATTAAAATTATAACAGATGGTTAAATTTTTAAGCTTTTCTAATTCTCCTATTGAAGGAGGCAATGAGGCTATACTAGTACCTTTAATTTCCAAGCTTTCTAACTCCTTGCATTCTTTAATATTGTCATTTAGTGAGGTAAATTTTGAGCCTTTCACAGATAAATGTTTTTTACTCATATCTTCGGTTGTAAACTCATACTCTTCAGCCCATACTATTTGGAAAAGTGTCAATGCTCTGTAGATAATGTTCATCTAGTAACCTGCTGGAAATTTTTATTTATAGAAAGTATTTAAAATTATAAAATAAAATATCAATATTTTATTGTTTTGTCTAAAAATATTCAAAAATAAGTATTTGAAAAAAATGATAAAATTTTGCCGCAAAAATACAGTATACAATCTTTAGAGATGACTTTGCTTTCTCTCGAACTAAATTATTTGCGTCAAAGAAGTATAATTTTTGTAAAAAAGGAGTTAAAGATAAAAATTTATTTAAGACAGCAGATATCTGGCAGTTTTTCTTTCAAAAACAAATTTTTGCATTTACTGTTCAAAGCAAAAGTTTACGACACTGAATTTTAGTCTCTTGCAGAGTAAAACTATTCACACTTAAAAAGATCAACAGTCACCTACAGTCTCAATTACAGATCTTATATTGTAAAATAAGCTATTGCAAGTTCATCCGTCAAGCACAATCAAGTGCCTATTTTATTTGTAAAAGCCCAATTTACTGCGAAAGCTTGTTGTTTAGCTCCTTGAAAAATAAAGCACATTCTTTTTTCTCATTCTTGCTCAACTTTCTCCAGCATGCTTTCAGCAAGATTTTACTCGTTTGTCTTTCTTGCTCAACAGCCGCCTCCTGTTTCACAAGCTCCTGCTCCAATGCTGCATTTAATGTCTTTAGATACCCGCCTATTTTTATCCTGTCCTCGTCATTGCACAATTCCAGAATTGTCTGTATCTCGTCGACAGAAAGGTCTTTGATTGACTCTTGAGAATCGAAACTTATTTGCATATTCATTTTGGGCAAAATAATTTCTTGTGATATTTGTATTTTTATAGCCACGAATGCAGGCTGTGATCTAATCAGACCCATTCTTTACAAAAGTCAGTTTCTTCATGGATGTACAGACGGTGTTATTGTATCGTAGAACAAAAGCAGCATTAGACTAGCCTTTAAGCATTTTGATGCAGGCCTGGATTGGCCTTTGAGATAAAAGCATTTTTTATTTTAGAGATTATCGCAACAAAGCCTCGCTATAAAACTTACTGAAACAATAAGTTTTTTCAAAGACCATAAATACATACCTTAGTATTTTGCTGATCTTTGTGTGTAGTTGTCTCTACAAATTAATGCAAATGTTGTTAGAATAAATATACTCTAATGTCAGTAAATTGTTTATCACCATCAAACACCATTAATTTGTAAAAATTTTAGTTTGCACAATTCAGAGCCTAAGTTGGCACAAATTTGAGCAAAGTATTTCGTCATATAAAATATTTATTTTTTAAGCAATGTTTAAAGTCAGTACATTGTGCTGTGAAATGTTCTAATCCCTGACATTTATGTTTTATTTATGGAACAGTGCCAAAATATCAGTCTAGATCCAACTAGTATTTTAGCTTAATCCGTGATCTATCCTTTTGGCGAATGGAGCTGAAGCAATTTATAATGGCAAATTATACTTTCTGATTTAAACATCAATAGCTTTATTGTACAAGATTAAATCTACACAACACACATAAAGGCGCGGAAGTTCAGAATAAACATTTCTTGCTCTTTCAAATGATTTTTGCATTCAATGAATTTATTTTGTACATTGTTGTGAACACTTTGAAAAACATTGTAAATAGCACGTAATTTACAAATAGCAGTGGAGAATACACGATCAGCATCGTCAACTTGTTTTCGAAAAGGAACAGATGCATGTAGCACATAAACAGGTAACCCAAAGATATAAGAAGATAATCGGTTCTTTTAAGCATCCTCATCAGGGGCAATCTGGGCTAATTATTTTGATTTTGTTTATTCTAGCAAACAAAATGTTATTTCTTGTATTGTTCCGCAATATAATTCTATTCAAGTGGCAAGATCCACTACTTCTGTTTAACTTTTAAGTTAACATTACAACGAGTGTAAGGTTTTACTCGTTGCCAGGCTCTGAATGAGAAAAAATAAATCTGCCAAGAATCTTAATTGCCAAGAACCTGATTTCATTGTTTTTAGAGTCTGAAAGTCTCAATAGTTGAATTCTATAAACTTTTGTGGAAAATTTATCCTTATAAACGGGAAGATTTTCCAAAACAAGATAAGCATGCTCCAGCGCCAATATGACACTCTCATTGTCTCCGTTAATCAGTATGTTTTGGTATATTTTAGCTAGCTCATCGATCCTAGCTTCTACCATGCTTTTGTTTTTCAGAAAATATTTTACATCTACAATTTTTCCTATTTTATCTACATTTCTCTTTTTCAAATCTTCAATATAATCATCTACCTTATACAACTTGCCATGCTCTAAGATGTCACTGAAATCAGCTTGGAAACTTGTCATCTTGTTTTTGAACTTTACAAAATCCTCTTTGTCGGGCCAAATTTCATTTTTTATTGCCGGTCCCACTATTTTTAAGCACAACCTGCCAATATTTTCGGAACCTGAGTTTAGAAACACAAAAATAACCTTATCAAGAACTTCTTTAGTACAGCCCTGTAATGTGCATATTACGTTTAAAACAAGAAGGCTATTATACCACAAAAGAGGATAGTCCAAAAATTTTACCAAAATCTTCATAATTTTTTCATTTTTCAGCAGGTTCTCAACCCTTTTGCAATGAATACTGTTTGGAACTAAGAAGTCAAAAATATTCTCAAGAATTACATTTAAATCAGTTTCCGAAAACTGATCAATTGTTTCTAGAAATGAGAAGATTGCAATATTCTCATCTTTTTCTCGGTAAATCCTAATCAGCTTCTTAAAAGCAAGCATGCGGATTTCGCTTTCTTCATACAAGACAATATCTAACAGGTTCTTTTCCTCATCGTCTAATTTCATGCGAATCTATGATTTCGACGTTTTCACCGAAAACTGAAACTTGAAATTTTTGTTTCAGATTTGATTTTGTTGCAAGTCAAATTTAAATCCTCAATCTGCAAAACGATTGTACAAAAGTTTTTTTTCATATTATAGGTTTTACAAACTGCAGAACAACATTTTCTTAATAACCTTAGTGTCAAGAAGAAGTGTATTATTTAAGATTCTAAAGGTTGCACAGCAGATACAAGGCGTGCCCAAAAATTCTTTGCATGCCCTAAACTTAGAATATCATATGGGATATTCAGTCATAAAGCTGCCCTGATTTCGCAATTGCTATTCTGGGGACCTTTAAATAAATCCTTTATTCCTATGCCTTTAACCGTATTGTATAAAATATATCTAATTCTATTTCAAAGTCTTTTAACAAGATAAAGTTAAAAGTATTGAATACACAATTTATTTGCTTCGTCATTTAAAATCTTCAAGAAAATGGCGCTTGTAAACACATGAGTCGAAAGCTATTTACTGCACCACTGAAAAATATTACAAACAAGCAGGCATCTTGCAAACAAGAGATATTAAGCGACATAGAAAGAGAAGTGCTTGCATCCCATGTCTTTGCTGATGAAAATCAGATATGTGCGATGAACAAATACAGCAGACAAATATCGAACTATTACGAAAGCCTAGATGTACCGAGCCAATTTATAGAGGCAGATATAACATTTGAAATGAGATCGCTTTTGGTAGACTGGATGATATCCTGTCACGAGAAAGTGAATTTGTCTGATGACACATTGTATTTCAGCATTTTCTTAACAGACAGATTTCTGACAGGAAGATCGATCTCGCCAAACAAATTGCAGCTGGTGGGGATTACAGCACTGTTCATAGCTTCTAAGTATGAGGAGGTTGTATGCCCTGATTTGAACAGTTTCATAATTCTGGCTGAGCGCAACTATTCTGAGGCGGAGATTACAAAAGCCGAGAAGTACATGCTGTACAGCCTAAACTACGACGTAAGATTCCTCAATCCGCTTTATTTTGTCAGGAGAGTTTCTAAGGCCAACAACTACGACAGCAGAACCAGAAAGATGGCCAAGTATTTCCTTGAGTTGATGACACTCTCCAAGGTTTTCTACGATTTTCCAAAGTCCGTTCTGGGAACTACAGCGATGTATCTGGCCAGAAAAATATGCCAGACCGATGTGAATAAGAATATCTTCTTCTTGTACTCAAACCTGGATCGATGTGAGATCAAGAGGTGCTTTGATGAGCTTGTAAAGCTTATTTATTCTGATCCTGCTTATCCTTTTGTTGAGAAAAAGTATTCACAAGAAAGCAGATATTCTGTGAATATTCTAGCTAGGAAATTTGCCAGAGATCATTTTAATTAAATAAGCACTTCTTATCAGGTTTTTTTACTAAATTTTGTTAACACACGAACAGTCCCTGCTGGTAAACATGCTTTTAAATATCTTACATTAAGCGATTTAAACAAAAAAATAGGAAAGAAGTTTTCAAAGCCAAAAAAATCATAATTTGCTATTCATTTAGAGATTGAAGGGCATTTAATTACCAAACTCTATTCTAGGCACATCTTTTATAGATTGGACTTTGCAGCTTACTCAAAACAGAATTATCTGTTTCTCAGTCATATCTTATAGTCCCATTGGCAAAGTCCTTGACTATGGTTTTAAGGCATTTGGTTTTGATCCAGCCTTTGAACAGGCACATCGCAGTCAAAAAGTCATTCTGCGATTCTGGCACATTGTAGAACTTTCTCAGTTTTTCTATTCCTATAAACGACAGGATATACTTCTCATGGCTACTTAGGTCTGTTATTTGATCAATATTAAGAATTCCCATCAATATTAGATCAATTTTACTGTGCTTTGGGAACACAAACCCAGGACAATCTAGAACCGTAAAATCAGGGGTTTCGATTGTCTGTATGTACTTGGTCTTGCCAGGCGTTGAGCTAACCTTGACTCTCTTTTCTTTGAGTATAAGATTTATTGTAGAGCTCTTTCCCACATTAGGATAGCCAATCAGACCTATTATGCCCGACAGAGGAAAGTCGAAACAGGATCCTTTTGAAGAATAAGAATAGTATCCGGATATCCCATCCAAATTGCCCCTAGCATCAATTATCTTATTGAGAGAATCCTGCGGGCTTTCAACAAGATCAGACTTGTTAAAAAATAGTATATGCTTTTTACTGGGATACATTTTTAAGATGTCTTCATTAAAAAGGGCACAAGGATTCCTAGAATCCAGAATCTGAACAATCACAGTCGCTCTTTCGCAGGTAATCCACAGTTGCCTCCAAATTTCTAGGTTTCTTTCAAAAATAAAGTCTCTTTTGAGATATTTCCATTTGTTAAACACATCCAACTCAACCAGTTTATATTCTCCTTTGTCAACCAAATCATAGGGGACTCTAGGAGGTATTGACTTGCTGTAGTCCAGGCTAAGCATCAGTTCATCATAATTTGCTTCAATTTCTGAATTATTGTCAAGAGCGTCTTTAGAATTAAAAATATGCTTGTTTTCAATAGTCAATTTCTCATTAAGGATTGACATCCCAGTTAATTCCGTGATGGAATGCTTGGCAGATAGCTTCTTGTTAGTTTTTGGGTTTGCAAACCTGTCTTGTATAAGGATGGACGCAAGGCCATTGGTCTTTTTTTTGTGGACTGGCATTTTGGCGATAAAAATTTTAAAAAATATAATTTCCCAAAAAAAGATAAAACTTGCGAAAATTGCTGGCAAAAGAACAGTCTTCCTCACACAGAATTCAATGAAATTATAAATTTTTTGTACTAAAACAACACACATAAAAAATAGGGATTTTTATTTTATTTATAGTCTATTTTACTCATACTGAAAGCTCTTTGTTTGAGTTGAAAATCATTATGATATTTTCTATTGTGATTCTTCGCATTGGAAGATGGTCTAAGCATTTGGAAATGATCAAAATCATGTTATTTGGGACATTGTGGTATTCAGACAGAATGAAGCTGATTCTATCAAGCTCCAAAGCATTGCACAGCTGCAGCTGAGTTTCTCTGGATTTGCCTGGGAAAAGCGGAGACCTTGTTATCATTTCGTACAAAATACAGCCAAGGCTCCAGATGTCTATTTCGTATTGATAGTTCTTGGCACCCATCAACAATTCAGGTGCCCGGTACCAAAGTGTCACAACTTCTGACGAATACGCCAGATCCATCTTGTTAATAGTCCTCGCCAGTCCAAAGTCGGCTATTTTCAGGATCCCTGTCTGACATACAAGAATATTGCTCGGCTTCAGGTCCCTGTGAATTATGTTGTGTGAATGGAGATATGCAATACCTGAAAAAAGCTGAGAGCACAGGGAATAGACATTTCCAAACTTTTCTATGTAGTTCATCAGTTCATAGTCCACATATTCGAATATGATGTAAAGCATGTTCTGCTTATGGATAACTTGAAGAAGCTTGATTATGTTTATGTGCTTGATGTTCTTGAGAATCGAAATCTCCCGCAGTGCAGTGGGCGGCATCCCTTCCTCCTTGGTGATTCTAATGCTCTTGATTGCCACCAACTGCTGTGTTCTAATTTCAACACCCTTGTAAACTTTAGCATACGTTCCTGACCCGATGAGCTCTTTCTGCAAATAGTTTTCCATTGGGGTGCACCAAACACAATGTTTTTGCATCTTAGCTTACAAGATGAATGCTAGAAAGAATAACGTGTGTAAGCACTCAAAGTCCAAATAGCCAATCATTTTACCATATACAGGCATTCGACCCATTCGTATTTACTTTGCGGTGTAAAATATATTTTACGTATTTATTTTACATAGCTAATCATTTATAAAGAAACATATTCTTGTCATTTATTCCAGTAGATTTTTAACAGAATAATTTTAATCAGAATTGATTTTACTCAAACTTATATTTAGTCAGAATTGTTTTTAATCTAAATTAACTTCTAAATCAGAATTAAATTTAATCTAATCTAGATCAGAAGTTCTTTTCATTACAATTTTCAAAAGCTTCAATCGCATTTTTTGTATTAAATTGTATATTTTCAACTTCTTCAGGAGAAATAAACTTGTAAATACCCTTTTCCAATTCGTTAAGCCTCTTATCGATTCTCTCTTTAAGAGTGTTAAAGTCCATATTTCCGTCAGCCATTCTGAGGGAAAATAAGAAAAAAGTTAGAACAGTGACAAATTTAATAAAAAGATTGACCATTAGAGTTTAATAAACCATTTTAGCTAGTTCAACAAAAGCCTTTAGCCAGACATAATCACCAGAATCATAGTCTCTAATAATAATGTCCAAATCGTTCTTCATCTGTGAGTCTTTAGAATTGAGTCTTTTACAAAGCAGATCCATTGTATACAGGACTTCTGGTCTCAAGCCTTGGACATCAATAGTATTAAACACATTTAGAGAATTCAGATACTGGATTTTTCTGGGCCTGTGGATGAAGGAAGTAATGCCTTCTGCTTTTGCCTTCAGATCTTCTACTGCAATGTTAAAGTTCTTAACAATTTCAGAGGAGTTGTTTGTATCTAGACTACTGCTGGCTCGTTCCTGAGGCATTCCCATAGAGCCTGCAAAAGGCCTAGATGGAGCATTCTGATTGCTCAGAGGAATGGAAGGAGTCACATTTCTAATCTGCATGACCGGGGAAGGATTTCTGGACGGGAAGCCTTGAAACGGTGTTGCACTGGGCGAAGGTATGCTGCTAGAAGGGTTTCCAAATGCCTTAGGGATATTAGATGCTTCCGGAGATTTTTGAAAAGCACCCCTGAAAGGAAGAGTTCCAGGTATTTTTGACGCAGGTGGGGTAAAGGATTTGAAAGTGCTAGGATTGGGCACAGTAGGCTGAGCAGGTGTAGAAAAACCAGGATGAGGCGTTGTTTTGGGAATAAAAGGCTGACTAGGCTGCTGTGGAACGAAAGATTGACTAGGCTGCTGTGGAATAAAAGGTTGACTAGATTGCGATGAGTTAGCAATCTGACCAGGCTGTAGGGGACTGAATGATGGCTTTTGTGGTATAAAAGCACCAGACGCCTGTGGCGGATTAAGCGAAACTGCACCCCTCATGCCACTACCGGCAATAGGCTGGCTATAACTGCTGGGTCTTGAATAAGGCACACTATATCCAGAAGCAGAGGGTTTGGAAGAGAAAGGCATCTTCTGTGGAGCATTTCCAGCAGTTGTTATAACCTCACCAGCGGAAGCACCTGATTTTATTTCTTTTCCCGTTTTGGAAGTGTTAAGGTTTTTAATCTTCTCAACAAAGTCAGACGGAATAGCATAGTTCATTCTAATAAAGAAGTTCACATCCTTGTCTGTAATTTTGAGATTCTTCACATCTTCTACCTGGTTAAGCATGACCTTGTACCAGAAAAACTCTGCCAAGAATTTAGAGTCTAGCGGTTCCGTGCAGATACTTTCCACTTGTTTGTAATAAAACTCAATTTGTGGCATAAGGGTAAGATAGGGTGAATCATAATTGCAGGCATTGTCAAGATATTCTCCCAGATTCTTAGTAAACAATCCCCGGAGAAGAAGAGCTTCTTTGGATCCTGAAAGAAAAGAGAAATCGTTGATGTTATTAAATATAATCAGTGCAGCCAAAACTCGAGCATTTTTCACTTTTGATAAATACTTAAAGTTATTAAGCAGTTTTGACATAATAAAAAGAACATTGAAATCAGTAATTTCGTCTAAAATTGCAAGATTCTTGTTGAGAATAGAATCTAGCAGCTTTAGTGGTATATTGATGTCAGAGCGAGCTAAATTTGAAATGTCACCGCGTATTATTTCAAGAGTAAATGGATCCTCTAAATCTACATCTATTCCATCCTCTTCCAATGCAGATGAGCCAGCATTGTCAATTAAAAATTCCCCGATCGACTTGATTTCTGCCTTTTCATCAGAAAACAAAAATTTTATCAATTTTGGATAAAAGTCATTTTCTTCAGTAAAGTTTTTTTCGTTAACCAAGTTGATTTTGAAAAGTTCACCAATACCAAAGATATAATTTCTATGCCTGAAAATAGGTACGTTCTTCTTCACATACGGAATCGAGATGATCTTCGTAACTCCGCTTGTGTGGCTAAGGCCTATAACAGGGTCTCTCCTCGAAATGGAACAATCAAAACTCTCAGGAATGTTGATAAAATGGCCCTTGTTTTCTATGAGATTCTTGGAAACAAGAATATCTTGGTAAAATCCTATCAAAGGCTCAGTATGGCTTCCTCTCTTGCTAATAAAATCATTGGTCAGGTCAAACTCTACCAAGTAGCCCTTTTCTCCCATTACAATTAATTTAGTATTGTTCTCAGAATCCCACTCCAAATTCTTGACCTCTGAAATATCCTTGTTGCCTAGTGTTGTTAGGACTGTATTCTTTTTTATATCCAGAACCTTTATAACTCCGTCCTTCGACCCTATGCATAATATTTTAGAAACTTTCGGATTCCAGGAGATTGCTGAAATATCCAACGATAGCGGAATGTCCAGAACATACTCTTTTTCCAGATTTGTCAATGTCCAAAATATAATCTTTCCTCTAGAGGAACCTGCCACCAGCACTGCCTTTGAGGGAAGAAAATCTAATGCATTTACATCCCCATCGATATAGGATTTCATCTTCAGCAGCACAAGGCCCTCTTCACGGAGATCGTAGATAGATATTGCGCCATTCTCGTGGCCTGCAACAAGATAGGATAGGTCCTTGCATTCACACCAAAGGATCTTGCAAAACTTAAGCTCAGTGGTCACTGGTGGATATATCTTGCCAGTCATGTAGTTTATAAGTATCAGCTCACTCGTGAGAGAGAATGTCGGATCAAAGAGCTTTGACTTGGTTGCTAGCGCAACAAACGGAGCATTATTTGCAAATGCCGAAATGCATCTTTTGTTGATTTCCATGAGGGCTAAAAAAAATCTAAACAAAACTTCGCTTTTCCTGTTCCTTATGCATAAATAGAATGATAAAAAATTTATGTTTAATGCATAAAAACGAGATTGTTCTATTATTGAGCAGATGAAGGATAAAACATGTCTGTTTAAACTTTATAAGAAGCTATTCATTCCTATCTTTTTATTTAAACTTGTAAGAAGTCTCTCATTCCTGTATTTTCAAAGACGAAGACATATCTTTAGAATTGATTGTTGTACCAAGAAAACAAGGACGTTCTTCTGACTGTGCTATTCTCCAACAAAATAATGTTGCTATGAAGAATTGAAAGGGCTGAAAGAAGCTATTTTTTCTTGGTTATGAATTTTAACGATACTTTGACGTTATTTAATTAAAAAATAAGTTTTATTAGAAAATAAGCTTTCTTGTGCATGGGAAAGATAAGAAAATCTAAGCTATTTTCAGCACTTTTATTATCTGCAAGATTCCAGGGCAATGGTGAGGTACTGGCAAAACAAACTGATAACAAAATTGATGTAAAAGAGGATCCTCCAAGTTCTGGCAATGGGAACGAACCTAAATGGCTGAATTTTGTATTTCTACATTTTAAATCTTTGGAGTCATATTTTGTTTCAGGATGTATTGTTCTTTATGTAGTTTCTTTCTTCGTTTATTATGTAATTTACAGGCTATCCCTGACTAACTGTGATGAGAAATAAACCAATTTTTGTGTATTTGATCTTCAGTTTTGTAACAAATGGGCAAAATAGATTGTTCAGGTTACTTTTTTATAATGTGATTGCTTGTCTTCTTTGTAGAACTGAGTGTAGCAGACTATAAAGTCCTAGTGCTCAATAAAACCCTATTTGTACATCTATTTGACTTAAAACGACATTCCTAAGGTTTATTACTTCTGCCTTTAATTCTGATGCAAAAATAGCATATTCTAGTCTGTAAGCTGAAATACTGTTTTACAAAAAGATTTTACTTTTGAATTCTTACTTTTAAATTTAAGATATTAATTTCTGATATAAACCCTGAAAAGAATGATAGATTAAAGATGTTTATATAAGTCTTCGATATTGTACTTAACAAATTTTCTTGTTGGTCCTTTTGGCACATCTTCATCACTCTGTGAGCTTGATTGCTCGTTCTCCACATCTGGCAAGCCTTTCGCACTGCCCATGTCCTGAAGAAAATTTGGCTTACCTCCGAACTCAATTTCCATCATGGCCTTCTCAGCAGATGGCAACCTTTCATCGTTTATCAAGGTAAAGTTAATGTCGTAGTCACTATCCTTGCAATCAACTGGCCTAAGTTGTTTTCTGGCAGGCCGGAACCCTAAGCATATTTCATTTGACACTATTGATAAAGAACCAGAGGTATTAAGGATAAATTTCCAGTTTGTCTTGGGAAGCCCCCAGGAATGACCGTTCATTGATATCTGGTTCTTTCTGTTTATTCCCATGTAATGGTTTGTTCTCATTTCGACAAAATGCGAAGTTTCGTCAGATGAAGAACCTTTTTTCAAAGTCAAGTTCAGGGAGTCATCCATATTCTTGACCATTGCAAGAATATTACTGCTCGGCTTGCCAACATACAGATCATAGTCTGCTGCTTTTAAGACAATAGTAGAAACCAATGGAATAAAGAATAACATTTTGAAACGTTTATGTCAACATTTAAGCTTTTTATAATTCAAGTTTCATATTTAAAACAAATGAGACATGATTTTGGCGAAATTTTAGATTTTAGCCTTTTTATGCTCCTCAAGCAAAAAAAGACTTTTATATTGAGATGGTTAGATGAAATCATGTATTAAAAGCATGTTTCATTGTTTGCAATTTTAATTTTCAAAATTGATTTTAGGCCAGTAAAAATTTATATCAGATAAAAAGAAACCTACATTAAATGCTAAATTGTTATTTTGATTTCGATGATTGGTTATAAAACAATAGCATAGTATTTTCAACACAGGTTTTTGTTTATTCGTAAATATTTTTTATCAAGCAATATTTTGTAAAAAATAAATATTGCCAAATTTGAAGTTCTAAATTTATAAGTCAGCAACTAAAAATAATCTACCATTGATTAATATCTTATGTGCTCACATATATTATTCTTATATAAATCTTTTAATCAAAACTTTGTAATCTGATCATTACACAAGCAATAATCTTGTTTCAAAATAAACCAATGACAAAAAATTACAGAACAAGGGATTCTTTTAGTTGGCTGAATGCCTCCCAAAATATAATTATTTTTAGAAAAAAAGCAGCTTTGCTAAGATGAAGGAACAGAGATTGAATTTATCAGATGAAGAAAAATCAAAGTTAGAAAAAATAGCAAAGAGCATTCTGTCAAATAACAAGGGGATTTTAGCGACTGACGAGCGTGCATCTTCATTGGAGAAAAGATTTGCTGATTACCAAATAGAAAATACGGAAAAAAACCGAAAAGTATTTCGTGAATCAATGTTTAAAGTGGAAGGAATAGAGAAATTTATTGGAGGAGCGATTCTCAATGAAGAGACTTTTGACCAAAAAGATGCTGAAGGATGCTTATTGACAGACTGCCTAGTAAAAAAAAATATTCAAGTCGGTGTCAAGCTTGACAAGGGATTGGCAACTTTTAATGAGTCCGAGAAGATAAGTTGCGGTCTTGAGGATCTTGAAGCTAGAATACAAGATCAAAAGTTCAAAACATCGACATTTTGCAAATGGAGATCGTTGTTCAATATTACAAAGAACACACCATCAGAAAAAGCAATTGAAGCTAATTGCGATGTTCTGGCCAAATACGGTCTCATAGCACAAAAAAATGGCAAGGTCCCCATTCTTGAGCCAGAGATAAGTTTTAAAGGAGATTTTACAGCCGAAGAAATGGCACATGTCGCCAAAATGATATACAGCACACTGTTTCTAAAAACAAGCAAGGCAAATTTATTCTTGAATGGGGCAATATTAAAAATTAGTTTCATTATTCAAGGCGAGTCTTGCGATGAAAAAATAAACTTCCAAAAAATGGGACTTAAAAACGTACAAACTGTTGCAGAAAGTGTTCCACCAGCCATTGCTGGGGTAGTTTTTTTAAGCGGCGGCCATTCTTCAGAAGATTCATTCCAACTTTTGTCCAATTTGCACAAAGTTGAAAACAAGTATGGAATTACGTTTAGCTTCAGCTTTGCCCGTGCCCTGACCAATTGCTTTTTAGAACACTGGCGAGGAAAACCTGAAAATGTTTCAGAGGCACAAAGCATGTTCTCAGATGTTTTAAAATTGTGTAACAGAGCAAATAAAGGATAGTTTTGAGTAAATTTTACTTTTTCAACCACTTCATTGCAAATAAAATATACTTTATAAGTTAAGGTAATTGAAATCTGCTATATCTATCAAATAAGCACCATCCTGCTACTGCAAGTTTATATAAACAGTAGATAAGACATGCTATCTTTTTGTTTGGGTTTCGGCTATTTTTTATTCTTAAAATCCTAAAATATGTGAAAAGTTCATCTTTGACAAAAACAATATGTATGGCATTAATTTCATCAGGGGATAACGAATGACTAATGCTAGGAACTAGAATATAAGTGTCTTTTGCAACAAAGCAGACTAATTTCAAACCGCGAGTATTTACAAATTAAGTTTTTATCCTTAAATACTGACAATCCAAATTCTTAGCCTAAAAATAAATTAATGAATTTCAAAGTTTCGCAACAAATATAAATAATATTTTATTAAAAACAAAACACTTAAACAGATATTGCTAAAAACAACAATTACAGGATAGTCGCATTAAAAACAAAATACTAGCATAGGCTGATCAGTCACTGATCTTAAAAAGAAAATAAAAAGACAGTTTGACATGTTATTTTTTGATGGCTGAGAATCCGTGAAATTAAAATGTCACGAATAAAAAGGAGCAGCAATCTCCTATTCAACTAAATTACCAAACAACTGTTATTCGTTACTCCTATTTTTAATTAATTTTTTAAATTCAGCAGAGCAAAATTTTAAGTAAATTTAAAAAAAAATTGTCTTAATTAAAGATGTTTGCACAATCGGCAATGGACGCTGAGAAGCTTCTATCAAATGCACACTCACCATTATTTATCTTTGGCTTTATTGTACTCAACATAGTTGAGAGAGTAGCCAGAAACTACTTCTTTGGCCCGATTCCAAAAAAAAGCTATGGGAATATGACAAATAATATGCCTGCTGGAAAGCCATTTGGCGAACCACCTATAAAAAACTTTGTTGACCTACAAAATCTATTCAAAAGCACACTGAAGGTGGGCTATTTTATACCATTCATCTCATTTTACATCCCAACAATTCGAATTTCACCATACACATTTTTTTTGACATTAATCGTCCAATTTGCTGCTAACCGTAAAGCTTATATGAAGCGTGTTGCTAATTTTATTTATCCACTAACAGTAACTATAGAAACCTATGAAACAACAGCCTTTTGGCTGCAGTACTTTATCTCTAATATACTTCGTTTTTACAACTCAAGAAACATCTTTTCTGTCCAAACAGGCATTGAAATAGTTTTGCACTTATTTCCCCTTATAATACTCTATGCGCTTAGTGAACAGAACAACGTTGTTCTGAAGTTCTCACTGCTTCACATTCCTATACTGGTTCTGGTAGCTATGCTGTATGGGATCAACTGTTGTAAAGTTACTTTGACAATGAACTTCTTTAAATTTAGTCTGAGCAGTTACTACACAGAACTAATAGCATCTATATTGTACCTGTCCTCCTTGCTGCCAATTTACTTCATTGTTCTTAATTTAATTAATGTCTCCTTAATATCTAGTTTCTTCAAGAAGCTGATTAGATTGCCATTTATGAGGTTATTCCGAAGAAGGAGGGAGACATTAGTATTTGAATAAGGATTACTAATGTTTAAAATTTCAACCAATTGCCATATCAGCTACCTGCTTGAAATTATGTCTTCTGTCTATTACAACAAGTACCAATATCCTGGGAAATAAAAAAAAACTAAAAAAAACTTTTTTATTGTCATTTATTTATGCATTAATCAATTTTCTTTTTTAGAAGGCAACAAGCCCTAGATTTTAGTTTTTTAATTAAATCATATTCTAAATATTTTGTTATTTTAATGTGATAAAACTGATCGGAGAAGATTATTTGCATAATATTGAGCAGCTAAATAGTTCACAGAGCAATGAACTGTAAGTTTTAGATGCATTGGCACTGCTTCTTAGACTATCTGTTCAATTTTTATTTAATTGCGGCAATAATCTTGCTCATTTCTATCCAATTTTTAATTGGTTGTTAAATTATCTGGTTCTATGAGCAACGCCACTAGGATCTGCAGCATAAATGAAGTAGAGGCACAGTTGCAAAGTAAAAAAGATTGTTAACTTATAAAATTAATTATTAAAGTAAAGAACCCGAAAAAAGATTAAAGTAAATTAAAATTCATTCAATTTAGCAAATTCTCTGACTATGTCACAACTTCCATAATGGTGATGGTGGTGATGATGCTCTTTTTGGGGATTCACATAAGGGAGTAGCAAAGATTTTACTTCATGATCTTTGATGTCCTTCCAGCTGAAATGAGTACCAAATTGTACAATTGGATACACATTCAGCCTGCAGTTTTTATATTTGAATTTGACATCTCCTTTATATCCAGTTATGCTGTTCATGAAAACAAACAGATTATCTGCATTTTTATCATAGCAATTGGTCAACATCATTACTCTACTGCCTTTTTTAAATCCCAGACAATAGTTACTGATGTTTTTTATTTGAAATCCCCCATCTGCGTTCAATATGACTCTAAGTCTAGATGCCCATCGTGAAAGCTTTATATGGCTCTTATATGCCGATATTCCAAGCCATGAACCTTCTTTTACAATTTTTAGGTCAGGGCTTTGATCACTAGCATAGATGCTTCGTTTACTAAGCCGTGTGGCCAAATCCTCTGGGACTGCAATAAGATGATTTCGGTTATCAGTTCCCACAAAGACTCCTGTTGTTAAAGATCTTAGATATTCAGCAGAAATCAGAACAATGAATAAGAACATGCTGCCACAAATTCAAAAGTTCTATATTGGAATTATGAAACAATCTTTTTTGATTGACAATTTCTGCAACATTTGTAAAACCACAAATTAAAACTAGGCTGCAATTATTGGCACTTAGCTATCTCATAAAGAATTTTAGCCATGTCGATTTGGCTACTGATATTGAGAGAACAAACTATTTTTTGAGAAAAACAAAATAAAAATTTATAATTGATTTTTCTATTTTGTGAAACCTTTGACAGAATAATATCTGCAAATGAGAGCATATAAAATTTTATCGATGATTTATAACAGAATTTGGAGCTAAGGTATAATCAACCTGTCTTTAAGATCACTAGCCTATTGATAAAAATTCAGGCTATTTATAGTACTGATCTATCGTATTGGGAGAAATGCTGGAAAGTAGGAGTCAGAAACAGCAAAACAGAAATGTCCAGCTTGAATCAAAATAACCTGCAAAAAATCACAAAAGTAGTTAAAAATGACACAAAACTAATTATAATGCTGTTTATTA
>Ga0308170_10000319_pt1 | contig 70433 bp, 66 predicted proteins | sample PhyBR2_2_FD_202136 | JGI IMG/M metagenome (GOLD analysis project Ga0308170, IMG submission 202136) | Phyllosphere microbial communities from UC Gill Tract Community Farm, Albany, California, United States - DLSLSB.R2 | ecosystem: Host-associated > Plants > Phyllosphere > Unclassified | place... | reverse complement strand
AGAGCGGGATTTTTTGTTCTGCTGAACAGCCATAATTGATTAACTCCTAAACGTTTGGGTCACGCTTTAACTGCGCCAATACACTGAACGGGTTGGACCGCGTTACCTCGTCCTCGCTCGGCTCGGGCTCATTGAGGTCCGCCGGCGGCTGGCATTCTTTCGGATCATGAGTTGGAACAATGGGCAAGGCGAGCAACAGCTCATCCTCGATCAAGGCCAGCAGATCCATGGGATCTTCGCCGAGTTCCAGCACGTCATAGCCTTTCGGCAACGACTGGGTGTTTGCACCCTCCTTCACCACGGCATAACTGCATTCGCTGTGGATGGGAAAGGTGACCAGCTCAAGACAACGCTGGCAAACCATTTTGACTTCGACGTCAATTTCGCTATGGATGACCACAGCGCGTTGCTCGTCTCGCTCAAAAACGAATTTCGCCTGCACCGTACCGAGATTGTCAGCAAGCGGGTCGCAGAGTCTCTCCAAATCAGCCAGCAGCATCTCTCCCTGAAGAGTAGTGCCACGATCAGCTAATTTGCGCGGGTCAACGTGAGGTGGAATCGGGTCATTCAACATAGGCGCAGCATTCTAGGGACGACCCTTTCGACTGTCAAAGGAAATTCAGGCCTGTTCGCAACCTGAGCTGCTGATTACACTCGACTTTCATGTTTCGGAGCAACCCATGCAGCCTCTACTCCTTGCTTCCAGCTCGCCTTACCGTCGCGAATTACTCGATCGGCTGCGCTTGCCATTCGTCTGCGCGTCGCCCGACATTGATGAAAGCCACCGACCGGACGAGTCGGCCACACAGCTTGTGAGACGGCTGGCGCAGGAAAAAGCCATGGCGCTGGCCACACAATTTCCCAACCACTTGATTATCGGCTCGGACCAGGTGGCCGTGTTGGGCGACCGCATCATCGGCAAGCCGCATACCTTCGAGCGTGCCCTGGAACAGCTGAAGGCCAGCAGTGGCGAGAGTGTGAGCTTTCTCACCGGCCTTGCCCTCTTCAACAGCCGCACCGGAAAGTGCCAGGTCGACTGCGTTCCGTTTACCGTACACATGCGCCCGCTCGACGATGCGCATCTGCGCCGTTACCTGCAAGCGGAGCAGCCTTATGACTGCGCTGGCAGCTTCAAGGCCGAGGGACTGGGCGTCAGCCTGTTCCAAAGCACGGAGGGACCCGACGCCACCAGCTTGATCGGCCTTCCTTTAATACGCCTCGTGGACATGCTTATGAATGAAGGCGTCGAGTTGCCTTGACGGCCATAAAAAACCCGACCAGTGGCCGGGTATTTGTCGCGCAATGCATCAAGCCTGCCGGAAGGATCAGCGCATCGAGGGCCCTTTGAACCCCGCCCACATCGCGATTTGCTCGGCAACGCTGGCGCCCATTTTTTTGGAGAAGCGATCAAACGCAGACTCCTGCACGGTGTAATCCACCATCTCTTTCTCGCCGATGATGTCCCGCGCCACGTAGCTGGCACTGCCAAGCCCGTCCACCAGCCCCAAACCGACGGCCTGTTCACCGGTCCAGACCAGCCCGGAAAACAACTCGGGGTGATCCTTGTCCTTCAAGCGATCGCCCCGCCCTGCTTTGACGCTGGCGATGAACTGCTTGTGCGTGGTGTCCAGAACGCCCTGCCAGAACGCAGTTTCGTCAGGCTTTGGCGGCTGAAACGGATCAAGAAAGGCTTTGTGTTCGCCCGAGGTATACGTGCGACGTTCGACACCCAGTTTTTCCATGGTGCCAACAAAACCGAACCCCGCGGCCGTTACGCCGATCGAACCCACCAGGCTGGCCTTGTCTGCGTAGATCTGGTCAGCGGCACTGGCGATGTAATACGCACCCGAAGCACCCAGGTCAGTAATCACCGCATACACCTTGATGGCCGGCTTCTGCGCGCGCAGGCGACGAATCTCGTCGTAGATATAGCCGGACTGCACCGGACTGCCGCCCGGGCTGTTGATGCGAAGGATCACGCCTTTGGTTTTTTCGTCTTCGAACGCAGCTCGCAAGCTACCGACGATATTGTCAGCGCTGGCCGCTTCGGTGTCGGCGATCATGCCCTTCACCTCGATCAAAGCCGTGTGGCTGGTACTGCGCGAGCCGCCCTTGCCGAAATCCATCAGAGGCGAGAACAGTGCCAGCGCGCCGAACAGATAAAGGAACGTCAGCGACTTGAAGAAGATCCCCCAACGCCGCGAACGACGCTGCTCCTGCACACTGGCAAGCAGGGTTTTTTCCAGCAATTTCCAGCTTTTTGCGTCCCCTGTGTCATCGCGCTCTGGCGAAGACGGAGATTTCCATTCGTCCGACATAGATCAATTACCCCAACAGCGAAGTTTCAGCAGCCCGCGCACCCAGCCAGGTGCGCAATTCGGAAAAATGTTTGATCGCCAGACGGGGCTGGTATTCAAGCAGCGAGTCGAGCGGCTGCGCGCCATACCCGACCGCCACTGAGTCCATCCCGGCGTTACGCGCCATCATCAGATCAAACGACGCATCGCCGATCATCAACGCCTTTTCAGGCCTGACGCCACACTGCTGAAGAATCTGATTGAGCATCAGAGGATCAGGCTTGCTCGCGGTTTCGTCGGCTGCGCGGGTGGCGTCGAAAAAATCGGTCCAGCCATGGGCCTTCAGCACCCTATCCAGCCCTCGGCGAGCCTTGCCGGTCGCAACGGCCAACTGATAGCCCTCGGCGCGAAAGGCGTCCAGCGACTCATGCACGCCCTCGAACAACCTGGACGGCTCAACGTCCATGGCCATGTAATGGTCTGCGTAGTGCTGACGAAAATCGATCAGGTCATTGGCAGTGATGTCCGGGTACAGCGTGCGAATGGCCTCCGGCAAGCCCAGCCCGATAATGCCCTTGATCGCTACGTCATCGCGCACCGGCCGGCCCGCAAGGTGCGCTGCGGCTTGCATCGCCTCGACAATGCGGCCGATGGAATCGGACAGCGTGCCGTCCCAGTCGAAGATCAGCAGTTCGTAGTCAGGGCGCAAGCAGTAGTCGCTCCACGGTTTTGGCCCACATCTCGTCGACCGGGGCTTCAAGTTTCAGCTCGCCACCATCGGGCAGCGGCACGGTCAGGGCATACGCGTGGAGGAACAGACGCTTGCCGCCAAGGTCACGGATTTCGCGGCTGAAATCTTCATCGCCGTACTTGGGATCGCCGGCGATGCAGTGACCGGCATGCAGCGCGTGCACGCGGATCTGGTGAGTCCGGCCGGTGATGGGCCGGGCCTCGACCATGGTGGCGAAATCACCGAAGCGCCGCAGGACCTTGAACAGGGTCAGTGCCTCTTTGCCCTCTTCGTTGACCTCGACCATGCGCTCGCCGGAGCGAAGATTGCTCTTAAGCAGCGGCGCACGGACCTGCTTCTGCGCGGTCGGCCAGTTTCCACGGACCAGCGCCATATAACGCTTGTCGACGCCGTCGCCGCGCAATTGCTCGTGCAGGTGGCGCAACATGCTGCGCTTCTTGGCGATCATCAGCAGCCCGGAAGTGTCGCGGTCCAGACGGTGGACCAGCTCGAGCTCCTTGGCATCGGGACGCAGCTGACGGAAGGCCTCGATAACGCCGAAGCTCAAACCGCTGCCACCGTGCACCGCGATACCCGCAGGTTTGTTGAGAACGATCAGGCCTTTGTCCTCATGGACAATGGCGGCCTCAAGGCGCTGAAGCAGGCCTTGCGCGACCGGCACGGGCTCGTCGCGCTCAGGGACGCGAACGGGCGGAACGCGCACGATATCGCCGGCCTGAAGTTTGTACTCGGGCTTGATCCGGCCCTTGTTCACGCGCACTTCGCCTTTACGCAAAATGCGGTAAATCAAGGTCTTGGGAACGCCCTTGAGGTACGTAATCAGAAAGTTATCGATGCGTTGACCGGCAAGTTCCGGCGCAACCTCTACCAGCCGGACGCCGGGGGTTGGGGGGGTGATATTTGTCATGGCGCAAATCATAACAATTTTTTATGGATTTGAAGCACTTAATGATTGCTGCTATAGTCGCGAACGCCGCCAAAAGCGGCCTGGACAGCGGACAAACGGTATGACAACCGGCCCTGCCCAACGCAATTCACGAGGGCGCGAGGCCGTCCTACGGGGCTTTCGGTGACAACGGAAGATCAGCAAGCGTAACAAGCGCAGGTGACATGAGGCCTGAAACAAGCCCGATCGCAGAGTGAATCACTCGCCATCGAGGCCCACGTTCAAGGCCAGTTCACAAAGTGCAGTCGCTGGCAGTCGCTCCGGGCGAATGTTTCGGAAACCATGCCTTATTTGAGCCATGACGCGCGGACTTCCAATGGAGGCTCGCGATAAATGCAACCCGCTGCGGATTCAGCGCGCGGCAGCACCCGAATTATCAGGGATACGTGTGGGGTGGAGACGCACAACCGTCGGACTGTGTAGCACAAGGCTTTATTCAAGACGCTTCATATCGTCCGCTACCGATGGTTGATTCCTCCTCCTGACAAAGCTTTTGCTGACAGGGTGTCATTTGTCACCACAGCAAGCAGGAACGTCGTCGCGACTCGGCCCCGCTGGCCGAACCTCGTTAGACACTGGAGTGTTCAAGCACTCCTGACGTGCCCTGACACCGACCGTGAGAAGTCGTGTGTGCCGAACGCCGTTTCCGGCAGCCCGGAAACCGACGGTACTACATGAAAAGAATGCTGATTAACGCAACTCAACCCGAAGAGTTGCGTGTTGCGCTGGTAGACGGCCAGCGCCTATACGACCTGGACATCGAATCCGGGGCCCGCGAACAGAAGAAGGCCAACATCTATAAAGGCCGGATCACGCGTATCGAACCCAGCCTTGAAGCCGCGTTTGTCGACTTCGGCTCCGAGCGTCACGGCTTCCTGCCGCTGAAAGAAATCTCCCGCGAATACTTCAAGAAGTCGCCCGAAGGCCGCGTCAACATCAAGGACGTCCTGAGCGAAGGCCAGGAAGTCATCGTTCAGGTCGAGAAAGAAGAGCGTGGCAACAAGGGCGCAGCCCTGACCACCTTCATCAGTCTGGCCGGCCGTTACCTGGTCCTGATGCCAAACAACCCTCGCGCCGGCGGTATCTCCCGTCGTATCGAAGGCGAAGAGCGCAACGAACTGCGCGAAGCGCTCAACGGCCTGATTGCTCCAGCCGACATGGGCCTGATCGTTCGTACTGCCGGCCTTGGCCGCAGCAGCGAAGAAATGCAGTGGGACCTCGATTACCTGCTCCAGCTGTGGACCGCGATCAAAGAGGCCTCCCTCGACCGCTCCGCGCCGTTCCTGATCTACCAGGAAAGCAACGTCATCATCCGCGCCATCCGCGACTACCTGCGCCAGGACATCGGCGAAGTGCTGATCGACAGCGTCGAAGCCCAGGAAGAAGCGCTGACGTTTATCCGTCAGGTGATGCCGCAGTACGCCAGCAAGATCAAGCTGTACGAAGACAGCGTTCCGCTGTTCAACCGTTTCCAGATCGAAAGCCAGATCGAAACCGCCTTCCAGCGCGTCGTCGAACTGCCTTCCGGTGGCTCCATCGTTATCGATCCGACCGAAGCACTGGTGTCCATCGACATCAACTCGGCGCGCGCCACCAAGGGCAGCGACATCGAAGAAACCGCCCTGCAGACCAACCTTGAAGCGGCTGAGGAAATCGCCCGTCAACTGCGTCTGCGTGACATCGGCGGCCTGATTGTCATCGACTTCATCGACATGACCCCGGCCAAGAACCAGCGCGCTGTTGAAGAAAAGGTCCGGGAAAGTCTTGAAGCCGACCGCGCCCGTGTCCAGGTCGGTCGCATCTCGCGCTTCGGCCTTCTGGAAATGTCCCGTCAGCGTCTGCGTCCGTCCCTGGGCGAGAGCAGCGGCATTGTCTGCCCGCGCTGCAACGGTACCGGCATCATCCGTGACGTTGAGTCGCTGTCCCTGGCGATCCTGCGCCTGATCGAAGAAGAAGCGCTGAAAGACCGCACTGCCGAAGTGCGCGCTCAAGTGCCGATCCCGGTCGCCGCGTTCCTGCTCAACGAAAAACGCAACTCGATCACCAAGATCGAACTGCGCACCCGCGCCCGCATCATCATCCTGCCGAACGACCACCTCGAAACGCCTCACTTCGAAGTCCAGCGTCTGCGTGATGACAGCCCTGAAGCGCACAGCCTGCAGACCAGCTATGAAATCGCCGCGGCGGCTGCCGAGGTTGAAGAAGTGGCTCCGCCTGCTGCTGCCACCCGCACGCTGGTTCGCCAGGAAGCAGCCGTCAAGACCGCTCCAGCGCGTGCCAATGCGCCGGTGCCGGTCGAAGCCGCCGCTCCGGTCGCGCCCGCCCCTGCTCCGGTTGCCCACGAGCCAAGCCTGTTCAAGGGCCTGGTGAAATCGCTGGTCAGTCTGTTCGCCAGCAAGGAAGAGCCAGCCGCACCGGCTGCGGTGGTCGAAAAACCGGTTGCCGAGCAGCGCCCGGCACGCAATGACGAACGCCGTAACGGCCGTCAGCAGAGCCGCAGCCGTAACGGCCGCCGCGACGAAGAACGCAAGCCTCGTGAAGAGCGTGCACCGCGTGCCGACCGTGAAGAACGCGCACCTCGTGAAGAGCGTGCTCCACGTGAGGAACGCGCGCCTCGTGAAGAGCGCGCACCGCGTGAGCCACGTGAAGCCCGTGAAGAAACCACTGCACCACGCGAAGAGCGCCAGGCCCGTGCCCCGCGCGAAGAGCGTCAGCCACGTGCACCGCGTGAAGACCGCAAGCCGCGTGAAGAGCGCGTGCGTGAACTGCGCGAGCCACTGGACGCCGCACCGGCTGTCAATCTGCCCCGGGAAGAACGCCCTGAGCGTGCGCCGCGTGAAGAACGTCAGCCGCGTCCATCGCGTGAAGAACGTCAGCCGCGTGCCGAACAGGCTGCCGTTGCCGCCGAAGACGAAACGTTGCTGAACAGTGAAGAGCAGCAGGATGACAACCAGGAGCACGCCGAAGGCGACCGCCCTCGTCGTCGTTCGCGCGGTCAGCGTCGTCGCAGCAATCGTCGCGAGCGTCAACGTGATGCCAATGGCAACGAAATCGAAGGCACGGAAGGCTCCGACGGTTCCGAAGCCAACGACGGTGAAGGCCATGAGCACGCTCAGACGTCCCACGACGAAGTGCACGCCAATGCCGACCGTGGCGAAGTTGCCGCAGGTGCAAGCGTTGCTGCTGTAGCGGAGCGTGTCATCAGCGCAACCGCCGAAGCCGATGCTCATCGTCAGGCTGAACGTGCGAATACCTCTGTTGAGGCCAGCGCAACTGAAGCCGCTCCGGTGGCTCAGGCCAACGATGCAGCGCCAGAAGCGCCTGCCGTCGAGGCACCTGCCGCTGAAACCAAGCGTTCGGTGATGCCGGAAGTTGAGGTCGCAACGTTTGACGCCTCTTTGAGCCCGTTTGAACGTCAGGTCAAGGCAGCTGCCGAAGCCGAATCCACCGAGACGCCAGTTGCCGCAGAAGCGCCGGTCGTCGTCGAAGTACCGGCGGCAACGGAAATACCTGCACCTGTGGCCGTAGAAGCGCCGGAACCTGCGCCCGCTTTCCAGGCCGTTGAAGTGGCCGCCTCGGAGCCTGTGCACGTCGTCGAGCCTGTCAAGGTTGCAGAGCCTTCCCAGATCGAAGAGCCGGCCAAGGCTGCAGAGCCGGTGCAGGCGAACGTGTCTGAAATCGATGTTCCGAAAATCGCCGAGCCTGTTGTACAGCAGCCAGTGGCGACCGAACCGGCCATCGATGCAGCAGCCCAGACCGCTGCGCCGGAGATCGTCGCCGCGCCCGTCGCGGTCGAGCCTCCCCAGGCGCCGGCGGTAGAGCCTGTAGCTGAAGAGAAGCCAGCGCTGCCTATGGCGAGCAATGGCCGTGCACCAAACGATCCTCGTGAAGTGCGTCGCCGTCGTCTGGAAGCCGAGCGTCAGCAGAAAGAGGCGCAAGCCTCGAATGCTGCGCCACACGCTCAAGCCGAAGCTGCAGCACGTGCCGAGCACGACGAGCCAAAGCCGCTTGTTTAAACGGCAGTAGCTACACGGCAGCAGCTACACGGTCGTAGCTACACGGTCGTAGCTACACAGACGTAACTATGAAAGCCCCACCTGTGAAAGCAGGTGGGGCTTTTTTTCGCCTGGGTTTTGTTAAGGCTTGGCGCATGGCACACCCGGCTCGGCGGATGGCCGTTTTATGCATTGGAGGGATCAGCGGGACGGAAAAGTCAGCGCAGCGGGAACGTCAACGTCCCAAAGCACGCCAGGGTCGTCGACCTGGACTTCATGGATGCGCGCATTCTGGAAAAGCCGTTTTGCGCCCTTTTCACCTGCCAGCGTCATGAGCGCCGGACCGAACAGGCGCCCGAAAGCGACCGGATGCCCATAGCGCCCGCCATGTACCGGCACGCTGATGGCGTCGTCTGCCACTGAGCCTGCGACCTGTTCGAGCGTTGTAGCGTGAATAAAGGGCATGTCGCCCAGCGCAATCAACCAGCCACAATGGGCCGGCTCTGCCGACACGGCAGCAGCGATGCTGTCGCCCATGCCCGGAGAATCCAGTAGCACCACTTCACAGCCGTGGCGCAGGCCCAGTTCGGCGACGCTGCAGTAATCCGAGCGGGTCAGAAGGACAGTTTTTGCAGCGAGGGGACGGACATTGACCAGCACCTGCTCCAGCACCGATCGCTCGATGCCGTCACGGCCAATGCATTGAGCGAGAAGTTTGTTGCGATGCTCACCTGCAATCTTGCGATAGCGGCTGCCAAGCCCCGCCGCCAGAACGATCGCACACAGGGTTTCACTCATGTTCTCCCCTCTCCGTCCAAACGCTCACTTAAACCCGGCTGAAGACCGCTTGAGCTCGGCAAGAACAGCCTGGCTCAATACAGGTTGGGTTCCATTTCCAGGGCAACACCGAAGCGCTCAAGAATGTCCGACTGGATCCGCTGCGCGAGTGCGAGCAACTGCTTGCCTGACGCCTGGCCATAATTGACCAGCACCAGCGACTGCAGCGCATGCACGCCAGCGTCACCCTCGCGAAACCCTTTCCATCCGGCTTGCTCGATCAACCATCCTGCCGCGAGTTTGACCTGCCCGTCAGCCTGCGGGTAGCCGACCACGCCAGGCCAGGCGCTTTTAATGAAGGCGAACTGCTCTGCGGGCACCAGCGGGTTTTTGAAAAAGCTCCCGGCGTTACCCAGCGTCGCTGGATCCGGCAGTTTTTCGCTGCGAATGGCGCAGATCGCGCGGCTCACGTGCATGGGCGAAGGCTCCTTGATGCCCTGCTCTTCCAGGCGCTGCCGGACCGGGCCGTAGTCCAGGTGCAGGCTTGCGGAAAAGCTCAGCTTGAAGCGAACCCGCAGGATGAGCCATCGGTTCGGTTGATGCTTGAACACGCTGTCGCGATAGCCGAAAGCACAGTCGGCCAACGTGAATTCGCGCAGCTCACCGTTGTGCCGATCCATCGCAATCAGGCTGTGGAAAACGTCCTTGAGCTCCACGCCGTAGGCGCCAATGTTTTGCATCGGCGCAGCCCCGACGGTGCCAGGGATGAGACTCAGATTTTCCAGCCCGGCCAAGCCCTGCGCGAGCGTCTCCAGCACGAAAGGGTGCCAGGGCTCCCCCGCTTCGGCTTCGACAATCGCGCCGCCGCAATCCTCGTGGGTGATCCGTGTACCGCGACTGGCCATGCGCAGCACAAGCGCATCGACATCCCGGGTCAGCAGCAAATTACTGCCGCCGCCGATGACCATCAGCGGGAGATCGTGGCCGGCCGAGTACGCAAGGGCCTCACGCACGTCGTCGTCGGTGAACGCCTCGGCGAAGTGCCTGGCGCTCACCTCGACACCGAACGTGTTGTACGCCTTGAGGGACACGTTCGTTTGCACGTTCAGAGTCATGGGCGCATCCGCATAAACGTTGGGAGATCAAACAGCGGGACGCTCATCAAACCTCCAGCAGCCGCCGAACGCGCTCGAGGTCTTCGGCGGTGTCCACGCCTGCCGGCGGTGCTTCCAGGGCGTCGGCCACGTGGATGCGCACGCCGTGCCACAGCGCACGAAGTTGCTCGAGGTTTTCGGTGTTTTCCAGCCAGCAAGGGCCCCAACTGACGAAGTCATGAAGGAAGCCTGCGCGGTAGGCATAGATGCCGATGTGGCGGCGGTACGGCACGCCTTCGGGTAATGCATCGCGCGTCAGGGCCAGCGCATCGCGGGCCCAGGGCAACGGCGCGCGGCTGAAGGTCAGCGCCAGGCCGTTGATGTCCGAGCACACCTTGACCACGTTTGGATTGAACAGCGACGCCACGTCTTCGATGGGCTCGGCAAGCGTCGACATGCGCGCCTCAGGGTGCGCCGCGAGGTTGTCGGCGACCTGATCGATCACTGCCGGTGGAATCATGGGCTCATCGCCCTGAACGTTGACCACAATCGCGTCGTTGGCCAGACCCAGCTGGGCGGCCACTTCTGCGAGGCGGTCGGTCCCGGAATTGTGATCATCCCGGGTCATCAGCACTTCGGCGCCGAAGGCCTGACAGGCTTCAACGATGCGCGGGTCGTCGGTAGCAACCACCACGCGCTGTGCGCTGCTTTTACGCGCCTGTTCCCAGACGTGCTGGATCATTGGCTTGCCGGCAATGGTTTTCAGAGGTTTGCCTGGAAAACGGCTGGAGCCATAACGCGCCGGGATGACAACGGTGAAGGCCGCGGTCATTTGTCCAGACGCTCGTCAGTGGTCAGCGTACGCGCCTCGCTTTCAAGCATGACCGGGATGCCGTCGCGAATCGGATAGGCCAGGCCGGCGCCCTTGCTGATCAGCTCGGTTTTGTCGGCGCTGAGCTTGAGAGGACCTTTGCAGATCGGGCAAGCAAGGATGTCGAGCAATTTGGTGTCCATAATAAATCCTGAGCGAGTCATGGCAAAAGACGGGTTAACTGCGAATCGAACCAACTGACAAAGGCGGGAGAAGGCACGGCTTCTACCGCCAGGTACCACCAGTCTGGCGCGGCGAAGGGCGCACATTTGACGGCGTCCTTCTCGGTCATGACCACCGGCAACGAAGGGCTGAATGAAAGCGCCTGCGCAGTGAACACGGCATGGTCGGCGAACGCATGGGGAACAGGCCGCCAGTGTAGTCCTTCGAGGGTGTTGAAGAAACGTTGCGGGTTACCGATGCCTGCCACCGCATGAAGCGCCTGGCCGGGCGGAAAATGATCGACCGGCTGGCGCTCACCCGTCAGCAGATTGACCAGCGCCGAAGGCTTGAGTTGAAACCCGTAACCATCGGCTTGATCCGTTGCCGCGCCGTTATACAGCAGGGCATCGACGCTCTGCAGTCGCTCCACGGGTTCGCGCAACGGACCGGCCGGCAGGCAACGGCGATTGCCCAGCCCGCGAACGGCGTCGATGAGCACCAGTTCCAGGTCACGGGCGAGGCGGTAATGCTGCAGGCCATCGTCGGAAAGAATGAGATCGAGCGGCTCCTGCGCCAGCAACGCACGCACCGCTTGCGAGCGATCCGGGTCAATCATCAGCGGGACGCCGGTGCGATTGACGATCAGCAGCGGCTCATCCCCGGCCTGCTCGGCAGGCTGTTGCGGATGCACACGCCAGGGCAGGCTCGGCGGTCTGGCGCCGTAACCCCGACTGACCACGCCAACGCGCAGCCCGCGTGCCCGACAGTGATCGATCATCCAGAGAATCAACGGCGTCTTGCCGGTGCCCCCGATGGTGATATTACCGACAACGATGACCGGCACCGGCGCCTTGTAGCGCTCGCTCTGCCCTGCAAGAAACCGTGCGCGTTTGCGGTTCACCACGCGCCGGTAGAGGCTTTCGAGCGGGCGCAGCAGCGCCAGCGCCGGATGGCCGTTGTACCAGGCGTCTAGCAAGCGGTCGGTGAGTGCCATCAGTTAGCCGATGCGGCCTCGACGGTGGTCATGCGCAAGTGGGCAAAACCCATCTTACCGGCGGCATCCATGGCGGTGATGACCGCCTGATGGGGTGTCTTGCCGTCAGCGCTGATCGACAATGGCAGGCTGGTGTCGCCTCCCGATTCCTTTTGCAAGGCGTCGATGAGGGTTTCAAGTTTGCTGTCGGCCAACAGGGTGTTGTTCACCGAGTAGACGCCGTCGGCGTTGATGGTGATGTCCAGGTGCTTTTTATCCACATCATCCGCCGAGGCACCGGTCACCGCCTGCGGCAGGTCCACACGCAGCTGGGTTTCCCGAGTGAAAGTGGTGGTGACGACAAAGAACAGCAGCAGAATAAAGACCACGTCGATCAGCGACACCAGGTTGATGTCGATGGTCTCCCTGGGCTTGCGACGGCGGAATTTCACTTCTTCTTGCCCTCGCCACGCGCAGCAGCTTTAAGGTCCGGCTTTGCGTCGGTGAGGTCGACGTCACGGTCGCCCTGCACCACTTCCACCAGCTTGATGGCTTCCTGCTCCATACCGACGACCAGTTCGTCGACGCGGCTTTGCAGGTAGCGGTGGAAGAAGATTGCAGGGATCGCGACCGTCAGGCCCGAAGCGGTGCAGATAAGGGCTTTGCCGATGCCACCGGCCAGCATCCCGGCGTTGCCGGTCATACCGCTGCTGGTAAACGAACTGAAAATGTCGATCATGCCGAGCACGGTGCCCAGCAGCCCCAGCAACGGCGCCATTGCAGCAATGGTACCGAGCGTCGCCAGATAGCGTTCAAGGTCGTGAATGACCCGGGCGGCGGCTTCCTCGATGCACTCTTTCATGATCTCGCGACCGTGCCGGGAGTTGGCGAGGCCGGCGGCAAGAATTTCACCCAGCGGCGAATCGGCGCGCAGTTCCTTGAGTTTCTCGGCGCTCAGCTGTTTGTCCTGAATCCAGCGCCAGACCTGGCCGAGCAGATGCGGCGGCGTGATGCGACTGGCGCGCAACGTCCAGAGGCGCTCAATGATGATTCCGACGGCGGCAATGGAACTCAAAATGATCGGTAGCATCATCCAGCCACCTGATTTGACCAGCTCCCACACAGCGACCACCCCCCGAAAAAAAGTGGCGCCACTCTAACATAGCGACGGCCCCTCGCCGAACGTGTCGATGAATAACCAGGCCTCTTTCACTCGAGCCTCCTGCACCCCTGTAGGCCACGCCGGCCAGTCACGCCCGTCAGTCACGCCCGTCAGTCACGCCAGAAGCGTCGCGTGCTGCGCTCGGCGCTGGCGGCCTGATAAGCGCCAAGCCGCACGGTAATAGCGCCCCGCTCGGCACTGTCGTGGATTGCCATGTCGGACCAGCCATACCTGGACACAACCAGTGGATGGGGGTGACCGAACGCATTATTGCGGCCTCGGGAAATCAGCACCCCGTGCGCCCCGACAGCCCGCAGAAAAGCACGAGACGAGGAGCTGCGACTGCCGTGATGCGGGGATTGCAGCCAGTGCGCGCTGACGTCGAACCCATCGTCGAGCATCGCGCGTTCTGCGTCGACATCGATATCGCCGGTCAGCAGCAGCCGTTCCCCGTTGGCCTCGACGCTGAGTACGCACGAAGCCTGATTGCCCTCTTCAGCGTGCTCCCAGATCCACGTGGCGAACGTCACCTCATTCCAGGTCCATGTTTCTCCGTTGCGACAGGCCTGCGCCGACAGCTCAACGGGCATGCGTGCAATGTCTCCCGCCAACACGCGTTTTACCGGCACGCCCTTGAGTATGGCTGCGGCGCCACCGGCGTGGTCGGAATCGGCATGGCTGAGCAGCAGCGTGTCCAGCTGTTTCAGTCCGGCTCGGCGAATGGCCGGCAAGACCACACGCTCGCCAATATCGAAGTCACCGAAGCGCGGCCCGGCGTCATACAGCAGGGCGTGATCGCGAGTGCGCAGCAGGATCGCCAGGCCTTGGCCGACGTCCAGCTGCAGCACTTCAAGCTGACCGATAGGCACGCTCTTCTGGGGCGGGAACAGGCACAGCAACAGCATGGGCCAGCCCAGCGGGCGCAACGGCAGGCCGCGGGGCAGCAACAACAGCAAGGCCCCCAAAAGGCTCAGCGGCCAGACCCAGGCCGGGACGTGCGGACCTGTCCAGGCAGGGACGAGATCGGCAGCGAACACGAGAAAGCGAAACAGCCCTTCCATCGCCCCGCCTGCCAGCCACAACAGGCTTTCGCCCACGGGCGCGATGGCCAGCAGCAACGTGCCGAGCAGCGCCAGCGGCAAAATCAGAAGACTGACCCATGGCACGGCCAGCAGATTGACCACCGGGCCGCTGATGCTCACGGGCAGGTTCAACGCCAGCAACACCGGCAACAAACCGACTGCGATCAGCCACTGCGCCCGGCTCCAGCTCTGCAGCCAGCTCCACGGACCGAGCCGTGCGCTGAAGATCAGCATCAGGATCGCTACCGCCAGAAAAGACAGCCAGAAGCCAGGACGCAGGCTGATCAGCGGCTCGGCGATCAGTACCAGATTGAGCGCCAGCAGCAGCGGCCACGTCGTGCCCAGATGGCGGAAGCGCAGGCGCCACAGCAAAACCAGCCCCAGCATGATGCACGCGCGCTGGACCGGCACCTCCCAACCCGCCAGCAGCCCATAGGTCAGCGCGCCTATAAACGCAGCGATGCAGGCTGAGGGCAGCCACGGCAGAAAAGTCGGCCATGCACCCCAGCGGGCCAGGCCGGCGACAAGTCCGTACAGCAAGCCGGCCAGCAGGCCGATATGGGTGCCTGATATCACCAGCAGGTGAACGGTGCCGGTGGCCTGTAGGGCTTGCCAGTCAGCGGTGCTCAGACCGGAATCATCACCGAGCACCAAGGCAGCCAACCCGCCCTCCCGACCCTGCGCGTCGACTTCCAGCAGACGCTGACGAATACCGTCGCGCCAGTTGCCCTCGGCAGGCTGGAGCAGGTGGCCGTCGACCACGGTGCCGGTTGCGCCAATGCGCTGGGCCAGTAGCCAGGCCTGATAATCGAACCCGCCAGGGTTGACCAGACCGCCGGGGCGTTTGAGTTTGACCGCCAGACGCCACCGCTCGCCGCTGCCCACCGCCGGGCCACCGTACCAGCCAATGCGAATCTGCTGCGGCAGCCGCGAACGGCGGGAGACAGGGTCGTCGAGCTGAAACCGCACCACGCCATCAATCGTTTGCGGCAGATCGGCCACGCGGCCTTCCAGCCAAAGGGTTTGCCCGTCGAGCCGCTCGGGCAGACGATCATCCATCGCCGCCTTTGCCGACACGCAGGCCCACGTCAACCCGAACAGGAACAATGCCAACGGGTACGTGCGAAACGGCAGCAGCATCAGGGCCACGACGGGCATCAGCAGCAACAACCAGACCGGCGGTAAGGCCGGTAGAAAACGCAACGTCAGTAATCCGAGCGCGAGCGCAATCATCCCTGTGCGCATGGGGCTTTCCTTGTCTGCGGGTCAAATCGACTCCCATGGCTTAGCTGATGCTGAGGTGCACGCGCTTATTAATTGTCACAAAGTCTGAATTTCCGGCGGCGACTATCCGTGCATACTTCCCCCCAATTTCCCGCCCACCTCGCCGGATTCCCGTATGCCACGCCACCTGATCAAGCGGTACATGCCCGATCCGAACAGCATCCGGGAACACAAATCCTTACGTTTTCTTGGCCGGCTCCTGCATGACCCCAACCTGTGGCACCTCAATCGGCGCTCGGTGGCGCGCGCGATGGGGATCGGCCTGTTCGCCGCCTTGATGCCGATGCCGCTGCAAATGCTGCTGGCCGCCGTCCTGGCGATCTGGGTACGGGCCAACCTGCCGATTGCCGTGAGTCTGTGTTGGCTGACCAATCCGCTCACCATGCCGCCGGTGTTTTATTGCACTTACAAAACCGGTGCGGTGCTGATGGGTCTGCCACCCAGGCATTTTCCGGACTCGCTGAGCTGGGACTGGATCAGCGGGCAGCTGTCCACGCTGTGGCAACCCTTTTTGCTGGGATCAGTGGTAATGGGAGTCGTGCTGGGGCTGGTGGGGTACTTCGGAACGATGGCCTACTGGCGCTGGTGGGTCGGGCGGCAGTGGAAGGCGCGCCAGCAGCGGCGCAAGGTGGTTTAGGGGAGGTTCCCAGCAAATCCGGGAGTGGCCGGAGGGCTCCACCTTGCTCGCGAAGAGGCCAATACACTCGCTACATATTCAGCGCGTGTAACGGAGCCTTCGCGAGCAAGCTCACGGCCACAAAGGGTGGCGCACTCGTTAGCGAGTCCGCGAGATGCCGGCAAATTACTGACGCATACCGCGCCCGCTCACCAGCAAGCGCGCGCATGCCACGTAGAGCACGATGGTTGCTACGACCATGAACGCCAGGGCGATGCTGATCTTGATGTCAGACACGCCGAGGATGCCGAAGCGGAATGCGTTGACCATGTGCAGCACCGGGTTGGCCAGCGACACGGTTTGCCAGAACGGCGGCAGCAGGTTGATCGAATAGAACACCCCGCCCAAGTACGTCAACGGCGTCAGCACGAACGTCGGAATGATCGAAATATCATCGAAATTGCGTGCAAACACGGCATTGATGAAGCCCAGCAGCGAGAAGATCGTCGCCGTCAGCAACACCACGATCACGGTGACGCCCAAATGGTGCACCTGCAGATCGGTGAAGAACATCGACAGGATCGTCACGATGACGCCTACCGCCAAGCCCCGCAGCACACCGCCAATGGTGTAGCCGATCAGGATGGTGTGAGGTGAGACCGGCGAGACCATCAACTCCTCGACCGAGCGCTGGAACTTGGCGCCAAAGAAGCTGGACACCACGTTGCCGTACGAGTTGGTGATCACCGACATCATGATCAGACCCGGCACGATGTACTGCATGTAGGTGAAGCCACCCATGTCGCCGATCTGCCGGCCGATCAGGTTGCCGAAGATCACGAAGTACAGAACCATGGTGATCGCAGGCGGCAGCAGGGTCTGCGGCCAGATCCGCATGAAACGCCGGACCTCGCGGTAGACGATGGTGTTCAGGGCAATCAGATTGGGGCGCAGCTCCGAGCTCATATCGCCACCTTTGCCAGATTCTTTTCGACCAGACCCACGAACAGCTCCTCAAGGCGGTTGGTTTTATTTCGCAGGCTCAGCACCTGAATGTTCTGCAGCGACAACTGACTGAACAGCGACGTGATGCCGATGGTCTTGTCGACTTGCACCTCAAGGGTGTGGTTGTCCACCAGCTGCACCGGATAGCCGTTGAGCTGGGGTGCAACCTGCAACGGGTCGCGCAGGTCCAGCAGGAAGGTCTCGACATGCAACTTGTTGAGCAGCGTCTTCATGCCGGTGTTTTCGATGATCGTGCCATGATCGATGATGCCGATGTTGCGGCACAGCTGCTCTGCTTCTTCGAGATAGTGCGTGGTCAGAATAATGGTGATGCCTTTCTCGTTGAGCTCGGTGAGGAAGGTCCACATCGAACGGCGCAGTTCGATATCCACTCCCGCGGTGGGCTCGTCGAGGATCAGCAGACGCGGCTCATGAATCAGCGCACGGGCAATCATCAGGCGGCGTTTCATGCCACCGGACAGCGAGCGCGAAGGCATGTCGCGCTTGTCCCACAGGCCGAGTTGAGTCAGGTACTGCTCGGCACGCTCCTTGGCGATTTTCGGAGGAATGCCGTAATAGCCGGCTTGGGTCACGACGATGTCGAAGGTTTTCTCGAACTGATTGAAGTTGAATTCCTGAGGCACCACGCCAATCGAGCGTTTGAGCTGCGCCGGGTTACGGTCCAGGTCGTTGCCGAAGATATTCACCGTGCCGGTGGTCTTGTTCACCAGCGTCGAGATGATCCCGATGGTGGTGGATTTGCCGGCACCGTTGGGGCCGAGCAATGCGAAAAAATCACCCTCGGCGACGTCCAGATCGATGCCCTTCAGGGCCTGGAAACCGTTGCCGTAGGTCTTGGTTAGCTGCCGGATGGACAGGGCTGAACTCATGACTGAACACACACCAATAAAATGAAAAGGGGATGATGAACGAATACAAAGTGCAGTCGCCGGGCTGATGCGGGCGCTGATGTTTCACGCGCCGCGCCTCGGATTGCCCTGCGCGGTGACCGCCATGTTGCTGGCCGATGTCGCCCAAGTACAACGACATCGGTTGATAGTCAGTATTAACTCGACGCTTGCCTGAACTCAGGTCAGCGCAGTCATGACGGCCTTGCGGTACGCCGGACGCTGTTGCAAACGCTCGTACCAGGCTTTGAGGTGAGCCAGCTCCATGCGTTCAATCGGCATTTCGAACCAGGCATAAATGAAACTGCCGAGGGGAATGTCGCCCACACCGAATTCGGCGCCAGAGAGATAGGGCTGACTGGCCAATGCCTGATCGACAATGCTCAGCAGTTGCTCGATCCCGGCCTTCGCCGCATTGATCTGGGCCCAGTCCTGCTGTTCGACGGGGGTGCGCAACACGCCCCAGAACACTGTGCGGAAAGGACCTGCGAAAGTGGACGTGGTCCAGTCCATCCACTTCTCGGCCTGGGCCCGCTTCTGAGGATCGGCAGGATAGAGCCCGGTGTCGGCGCCATACTGTGCAGCGAGATAACGCACGATGGTGTTGGATTCCCACAGCACGAACGCCCCGTCTTCGATCATCGGCACCACGCCATTGGGGTTCTTGGCCAGGTACTCGGGCTGGTCGTTGACCCCGAATGCGCCGCCGGCATTGAGCGACTCGTAGTCGAGCCCCAGTTCTTCGGCGATCCACAGCGCCTTGCGCACATTGGATGAATTCTTGCGGCCCCAGATCTTCAACATGGTGGTCTATCTCCGTGTGGTCAACGCGCTGTGAGGATTTTTGCGGCCACAGTCTACTCCGGGATGCGGGTGTTCAAGCCACAACTTCCTGCGCATCGGCCAGCGCACGAACTCCCTTGGTAGCATGGGGTCACTATCGATGCGCGGGCCAGAGCGGCCGACTGCGCCGTCGGTTGCGCTGATCGCCGCCGCCATCATGGAGGGCTGTTTATGCTGTTGTTGTGGATTGTCGTGTTGGTAGTCGGCGTGGCCTGGTTGGCCCACCGGAGAATTGCGCCCTTCCCTGCCCTGGGCATCGTCGCCGTTTACTTGCTGGCGATGGGCGCATTCAGCCATGCCCACGGCTGGATGGTCATCCCTTGGCTGCTGTGGCTGGGTGTCGCGCTGTTTCTCGCGCTGCCCGACCTGCGCCGGCGGCATTTCAGTGCGCCAATGTTCACGTGGTTTCAAAAGGTGCTGCCGCCGATGTCGGCCACCGAGCGTGACGCCATCGACGCCGGCACGGTCTGGTGGGATGGCGAGCTGTTCAGCGGCCGTCCGGACTGGAACACCCTGCTCAGCTATCCAAAAAGCCAGCTGACTGAAGAAGAACAGGCGTTCCTCGACGGCCCGACAGAAGCGCTGTGCGCCATGGTCAGCGACTGGGAGATTGGCCAGGCGATGGACCTGCCGCCTGAGGCTTGGGCGCATATCAAGGCACATGGCTTCTTCGCCCTGATTATTCCCAAAGAGTACGGTGGCAAGGGGTTCTCCGCCTATGCTCACTCACAAGTGGCCATGAAGCTGGCCACCCGTAGCGGCGACCTCGCGTCCACGGTTATGGTGCCCAACTCGCTGGGCCCGGCTGAGCTGCTGCTGCATTACGGCACCGACGAACAACGCAACCATTACCTGCCGCGCCTGGCGCGTGGCGACGACATCCCCTGTTTCGCGCTGACCGGCCCGCTGGCTGGTTCCGACGCGGGTGCAATGCCGGACACGGGCATTATCTGCAAAGGCCAGTGGAAAGGTGAGGAAGTCATCGGCCTGCGCCTGACGTGGGAAAAACGTTACATCACCCTCGGCCCGGTCGCGACCTTGCTGGGCCTGGCGTTCAAGGCTTACGACCCTGAGCATTTGCTTGGCGACAAGGCAGACCTGGGGATTACCCTGGCGCTGATTCCTACCGATACCCCCGGCGTGGAGATCGGCCGGCGGCATGTGCCGTTGGGCGCGGCATTCATGAACGGCCCCAACTCGGGCAAGGATGTGTTTATCCCGCTGGAGTACCTCATCGGCGGTCAGGACATGCTCGGCAAGGGCTGGATGATGCTGATGAACTGCCTGTCGGTGGGACGATCGATTTCCCTGCCGGCAGTGGGCACCGGCGCAGCCAAGTTCACCAGTCTGGTGACGGGCCAGTACACACAGGTTCGCGAGCAATTCAACGTGCCACTGGCGGCGTTCGAAGGCATTCAGGAATCCCTTGCGCGCATCGGTGGCAACGCTTGGCTGATGGATAGCGCGCGCATTCTGACCGCCAACGCGGTGGACCTGGGCGAGAAGCCTTCGGTGCTGTCGGCGATTCTGAAGTACCACCTGACAGAGCGCGGCCGCGAGTGCATCACCCATGCCATGGACGTGCATGGCGGCAAAGGCATCATCATGGGCCCGAACAACTATCTGGGTCGCTCGTGGCAGGGAGCGCCGATCTTCATCACGGTCGAAGGCGCGAACATTCTCTCGCGCAACCTGATGATCTTCGGTCAGGGCGCCATTCGCTGCCATCCGTTCGTGCTGAGGGAAATGGCCCTCGCCGGTCGTACGGATCGTGACCGCGCCGTAGTGGAATTTGACGGCCTGTTGATGCAACACATCGGATTCGCCGTACGCAACGCGGCCAGCACGCTGGTGCTGAACCTGGGCCTGGGTCACTTCGACAGCGTACCCGGCGACCGCCTGAGTCAGGGTTACTATAGGGCGCTCAACCGTCAAGCCGCCGCTTTCGCCATGCTCGCCGATCTGAGCATGATGTTGCTGGGCGGTGAACTTAAGCGGCGCGAGCGGCTGTCGGCGCGCCTCGGCGATGTGCTGAGCCATATGTACCTGGCGTCGGCATCCCTCAAGCGCTACCACGATCTGGATTATCCCGAAGCCTTGGCGCCGCTGTTCTGCTGGGCCATGGAAGAGGCGCTGGGTGAGGCCGAACGTGCACTCGATGAACTGCTTAGCAATTTCCCGAACCGGGTAATGGGCGCGATGTTGCGGGTGATCGTGTTCCCGTTTGGCCGTCGTCACAAAGGGCCGTCGGACCGGCTCGATGCGCAAGTGGCGGAAATTCTCGGTCGCAGCAAGGGTGACCCGGCTCTGGAATCGGTACTCGCCGGCTGCTATCGCCCGACGGATGCGAACGACCCGGTGGGCGCGTTGCAGCACGCAAGCGATTTGCTGACTGGCGCCAGGGCCGTGCGCAGCAAGCTGTATCACGCGGTGAAGAGCGGTCAGGTAAAGCCGGCGGGTGGTGAGCATCTGATCGATGCCGCACTTAATGCTGGCGTGCTGCTGCCTGCAGAAGCACAAACGCTGCGGGAAGCCGAGGCAGCCCGTCGCAAGGTCATCGATGTGGATGACTTTGCCAAGGAAGCGTTGCTCGCCACCGAAGGCAAAATCCGCTGATCCACGCCGAAGTAGAGGAGCACGCTTGCCCGCGATGGCGGTGACACAGTCGATGAAAACCTGTCGACTGTGTCAGGCTTTCTCGGGCAAGGCCCCCCTGCATCTATCGCTGCGCAGTCTAGTCAGCCTGTCGCAAGCCTGAACACGACTTACGTCTACATACACCGGGCGAGAGAATTGTCCTACACTCCTTGGTAACAACAAGAAAACACCAAGGGGACGCATCATGATTGACCATCGCATGACTCATCGCTGCCTGCTTGCCGACATCGCCTCGGGTGAAGACCTTTACAGCGGCAAGCCTTCACAAACCCTGCAAACCCTGCTGATGATTGGCTTCGTCACCCGTCTCCCGAGCCCGGACCACACCTACGCTCACTTCGCGCTCACCGAAGCAGGTCATCGGTATCTGGCGGGATTGTGGCATTGAGATAGCGGCAGGCATCGGGGGCCTCTATACTCCCGCGCCTGTTTTTGTCTCTGAGGGCTTCATCATGGCCGACGCCAATCTCGACCACACAATGAATCTGCTGCTGCACCTTCGCGGCATCCTGGTCGCGCTGGGAGAGGCCGAGCAGGTCCCCGAGGAAAGTCATGCGCTGTTCCTCGAACGTTACGACGAGCTACTGACCCTCCTGCCAGCTGACCCTATCGAAAGCCAGTATCTGGGCCAGGACTTGCTGTGTCAGGTGATTCAGCGCTATCCGCAGATTGCCCATCTCGTGCCGCGCGACCTGTTGTGGTACTTCGCCGGCGACTGCCTGCATTTCATGCCGGACGATGAGATCGACCTCTACACGGCGTTGGAAGAGCGCCGCCACGAAGCCGCCGAGAACGACGAGCCGTTTGACTGGAATCAGGAAAAGCAGCTGCTGGCGATGTCGCAGAGCGAATCGAAGCACTGACAGGCGTTGAGTTTTAGCCTCCAGTGCGAGGCCCAGGCAAGACGCAAATCGACCGCCCCCCCTGTAGGAGCGGGCTTGCTGGTGAACTCGGTGTGTCAAGCATTTAAATGACCCAGGTATATCGCGTTCGCGGGCAAGCGCGCTCCTACAGGTATCGCAGCATGGCGCGCGTCGCGGGTTGAATGCCCGGACCTCATCTGATGGCCGAGTTTGGCGCCATCGCCCCGCTTTTGTAGGAGCGCGCTTGCCCGCGAATGGATTTTTCCAGCGCTAGAGATGTGGCGTAACAACTGACCTCTTCGCGGGCAAGCGCGCTCCTACAATGTCGGGTGCCGGGCAGTCATCATTCGGCAGTCAGCGGTCAGCAATCAGCGGCCGGCATTCGGCAGTCAGCACTCAGCAATCAGCAATCAGCAATCAGCAATCAGCAATCAGCAATCAGCAATCAGCGGCCGGCAGTCAGCAGTCAGCAGTCAGCAGTCAGCAATCAGCAATCAGCAATCAGCAATCAGCAATCGCTGTGACAAATACCAACGGCATCGTGCAAATCCCGGTCAGTCCTGATAAGCGGTGCCATGCCGGTCCAGTTCGCGAATCAGAGCGTTCCAGTGGCGCGCTACTCCAGGCCCCGTACCGCTTTTGATCACACTGGCCTGCGCCTCCACCCGCTTGATCACTTTATCGGGCGGAAAGATCAGCTCGGCATTGCCCGCTGCCTGCGCAGCGATCTGAATAGTGCAGGCGTATTCGAGGTTATGCAGCTGTTGAAACGCATGCTCGACGCTCACGCCTGCGGTGAGCAGCCCGTGATTGCGCAGAATCATCACACTTTTATCTCCAAGGTCCGCCACCAGGCGCTCGCGTTCGCCCAGGTCCTGGGCAATGCCTTCATAGCCGTGATAAGCCACCCTGCCGGAGAAAGCCAGGGAATGCTGCGAGATGAGCAATAAACCGTTTTTCTGCGCGGACACCGCAATGCCGTCGCGGGTATGGGTATGCAGCACCGCCTGCAAATCGGGACGCGCGGCATGGATAGCGCTGTGGATCACGTAACCGGCGTTGTTGATGCCCAGCCCGGTCGGGTCGTCGATCACGGTGCCGTCGATGTCGACCTTCACCAGTTTGGAGGCCGTGATCTCATCGAACAGGAGGCCAAAAGGGTTGATCAGGAAGTGCTCGTCAGGCCCCGGGACACGCGCGGAAAAGTGCGTGTAGATGTGGTCGGTCCAGCGTTTCAGGGCCGCGATCCGGTAGGCCGCCGCCAGTTTCACCCGCACCTCCCACTCTTGCGGGCTAACTCGATCGCGCACGCTGCCGATGTTGCCTGACAGAACGGGCAAAGAACTGACGATGCTCATGTTTGACTCCCTGATAGTCTGGATCAGACGTAATCAGCGCAGCCTAGCCGGTGAAGTAAATGATTAAAAAGCACATTTACTTCTAAGCTAATCATCAATTTTTTTTATTATGAGATGAACCCGGTGTGCTGGCGAACAGGGCTAGCCAGGCACACCTAAGGTGAATACCCAGACTGCGTTCGCCAGCAAGCCGGCTCCTACAGGGGGATGCGCTTGTGCAGCCACCTCGGTGCGGCGTCGGAATTCAAGCCGCATCCCGCTCCTGCTTCAGCGAACCAGCCACCAGGTTGCCGAACGCAGCCACCGGCGCCTGCAAATTCCCCAAAAAGCGCGGCTGGATCAGCCACAGGTCCAGCACCGGCTTGAAGTCCTTGAGAGGCATGACGGCGAGCGAGTCGCGATGGCTGCTGCGCTCCAGCAGCGGGCGTGGCACCAGACCCAGGCCCATGCCGTCGGCGACCAACCCCAGCTGCAGTTCGGTGCCGAAGGTTTCCAGGTTAACCTTCAAGCTCAAACCCTGATCAGTCAGCGTGCGTTGCAGCCCGGCGCGGAAACCGCAGCCATCCGGGTTGAGCACCCATCCCAGGTCGTAACAATCAGCCAGTTTGACCGGCTTCTTCGGCAGCGCTTGCCGGGCGGACACCACCACCAACTCCATCTTGCCGAGGGATTCACCCACGATGCCCTCGGGGAAAATTTTCCCTGCCGGGAATAACGCGGCGGCGGCATCCAGCTCACCGTTTTCGATTTTGCCAATCAGATTGCTGCCCCACCCGGTCACTACTTGCGCACGCAGGTCGGGAAATTGCCCACGCAGATGTTTCAGCGCGTCCAGCAGCACCACGTCGCCGATGGTTTGCGGCACACCCAGCCGAAGCAGGCCGCTGGGCGGAGTATCGCAGGCGACCAGTTCGCGCAACGCGTCCATTTCCCGCAGGATCGCCAGGCATTTCTGATAAACCTGTGTCCCCATCGGGGTCGGCTTGAGTGGCTTGGTGTTACGGTCGAACAACTCCACACCCAGCGCTTGCTCGAAGTTCTGCACGCGGCGCGTGATGGCGGGCTGTGTCAGTTCCAGAGATTCAGCGGCATGGCTGATCGACTGGCAGCGGATCACCGCCACGAAGGCATCGATGTCATCAATTTTCATTCGGATCGCACATGGAATTTAAGGAACAAGATAGGCAAAAATCATAATGGCTATCGCTATCGGTGGATAGTCCGATGTCAGTCGCAGGGCGTGCGTGACGTTTATGAGCTTCGTTTTGGTTATAACCTAATCATCAATAGATAGCATATTAGACGCCCGCATTATGCTTATATTGGCCACCCCAAACTACGCGGAGCCGACATGACTCATACCCGCCACCCTGAACGGCTCAGGACTTTTATCAGTGCGATGGCCGAACTGATCGAGGACGTCCCGCGGGAAAGCGATCTGCTTTCCCGGGGCGGTCAGCTGCTTCGCCAACTGGTCAGCCATGACGACTGGCTGCCGGACGAATTCACGGTTCCCGATCCGACCCGCTATCAGCAATTTCTGCTGCATGCCGATTCGCGGCAGCGATTTTCAGTGGTCAGTTTTGTCTGGGGGCCCGGTCAGAAAACGCCCATCCACGATCACCGGGTCTGGGGTCTGATCGGCATGCTGCGCGGCGCCGAGTACTCACAGGGCTTTGCCCTCAGCGCCGATGGCCGCCTTGAACAAGAAGGGCCGGCGATTCGCCTGGAGCCCGGTCAGGTCGAGGCATTATCGCCGCACAGCAATGATATTCATCAGGTGAGCAACGCGTTCGACGATCAGGTTTCGATCAGCATTCATGTGTACGGCGCCAATATCGGCGCGGTAAAGCGCGCTGTCTATCAACCGGATGGCAGCGAGAAGCTGTTCATCTCCGGCTATTCAAATGCCTTTCTCCCGAACATCTGGGATCTGTCCAAAGAGAACCAAGCCCAATGACCCTGCACACCCGTTCATATGCTGATGTCCGCCAGGCACTGCTGGCTCATGAAGAAGTCGCGCTGGTCGACGTGCGCGAAGAAGCACCGTTCGCTGAAGCTCACCCGTTGTTTGCAGCCAACATCCCGCTGTCGAAGCTGGAGCTCGAAGTGCTCGCGCGCATCCCCCGTCGCGACACGGCCGTCACGCTGTATGACAACGGCGAGGGCCTGGCCGAGCGTGCGCTGGCGCGTCTGCAAGCGCTCGGTTACAGCGAAGTCAAACTGCTGGAGGGCGGCCTGCAGGGCTGGCGCGACGCCGGAGGTGAGCTGTTCATCGACGTCAATGTACCCAGCAAGGCATTTGGTGAGCTGGTTGAGCATCACCGCCATACACCTTCGCTGGCCGCCGAAGAGGTGAAACAGTTGCTGGACGCCAAAGCCGACGTGGTGGTGCTGGATGCGCGCCGGTTCGACGAATACCAGACCATGAGCATTCCCAACGGCGTCAGCGTGCCTGGCGCCGAGCTGGTGTTGCGTGCACGCGAGCTGGCGCCCAATCCGCAGACCCGCATCATCGTCAATTGCGCCGGCCGGACGCGCAGCATTATCGGCACTCAATCGCTGGTGAACGCTGGCCTGCCCAACCCGGTGTCCGCGCTGCGCAACGGTACGATTGGCTGGCTGCTGGCCGGGCAGACGCTGGATCATGGCCAGTCGCGGCGCTTTGCGCAGGTCAGTCCTGCGACGCTTGAGGTCGCCCGGGCGGATGCGCGCCGGGTCGCGGACAAAGCCGGCGTGAAACGCGGCAGCCGTGCCGATTTGGCCGCTTGGCAGGCGGACACCACCCGCACGACGTACCTCTTCGACGTGCGCACGCCTGAGGAATTCGAGGCCGGGCATGTGCCGGGCGCCCGTTCTACACCGGGCGGCCAACTGGTGCAGGAGACCGATCACTACGCCAGCGTGCGCGGTGCGCGGATTGTGCTGGTTGACGACGACGGGGTGCGCGGGAACATGTCGGCGTCCTGGCTGGCGCAACTGGGCTGGGAGGTGGCAGTGCTGGACGACTTGAGTGCCGAGGATTTCAGCGAGCACGGCGCCTGGAACGCGCCGACGCCACCGCAGCCTCAGGTCGAGGAAGTCTCGGCCGAAACGTTACGCGAATGGCATCAGCACGGCGACGTTGCGGTACTGGACTTTACCTCCAGCGCGAACTACGTCAAGCAGCACATACCAGGCGCATGGTGGACGCTGCGAGCCGATCTTGCGCAGGCGTTGCAAACGATCCCGGTCGCTGGCCGTTACGTGCTCACCTGTGGAAGCAGTAGGTTGGCGCGCCTTGCGGTTGCGGAAGTCGAAGCGCTGACCGGCAAGCCGGTGTTTGTGCTGAAGGACGGCACCGCCGGCTGGATCGCTGCCGGGCTGGAGCTTGAGGACGGCGAAAGTCATCTGGCCTCCCCGCGCATTGACCGCTACCGCCGACCTTATGAAGGTACGGATGCGCCACGCGAAGCGATGCAGGCGTATCTGGACTGGGAATATGGACTGGTTGAGCAATTGGCCCGCGACGGCACCCACGGCTTTTATGTGATCTGAGCCACGTGATCTGAGCTATCTAATCTGAGCCGGGTCCTGCGTGCAGGAGTCCTCGCCCGCGATACGCGATACGCGATAGCGGTGTGTCAGCGACCGGATACGGCGCAGGCAAATTGCATTCGCGGGCAAGCGCGCTCCTACCAAAAACGCATCATCTCGAAGAGATATATGCATTACGTTTATATAAACTTAACTCTATAATCACACAAATACATAATTAGCTTATAACCAAACGATACTTCTATTCCCTTTCTTATAGGCATAAGGTCAAACCTCTTGCCGACCCCTTCTCCAGGCGGAGGCCAAGCATTCACCTCGACGCCTGGAGACACGCACCATGTTCGCCCCCTTCCCTGCCTTGCGACGCGTCAGAACCGTCTGGATCGCCAGCTTGCTGGCATTGTCTTTCGGCGGCGCCACACATGCCGCCGAACCGCTACAGCCCTTGCTGGTGGCCAACCAGAAATCTGCCTTGAAGGTGCTGCTGGAGGTTTCCGGCGAGCTGAAGGACGTCCCGTATGAAATCAAATTTTCGGAGTTCCCTTCAGCATCGCCATTGGGCGAAGCACTGAATGCCGGCGCGGTCGACGTCGGCGCACTGGGCGACGCGCCGTACGTGTTCGCGCTGGGCGCGGGCGCCTCGTTGAAGGTCATCAGCATTACTCACGTCAGCGGTCGCTACACCACGGCGCTGATTGTGCGCGATGACTCGCCGATCCAATCTGTCGCCGACCTCAAGGGCAAGCGCATCGTCACCGGCCGCGGCTCCATCGGCCACTACCTGGCTATCCGCGCGTTGAACGAGGCGGGACTGAAAACCAGCGACGTCCACTTCGTCTATCTGTTACCCAGTGAATCCCGCCTGATTCTCGATAACGGGGACGCCGATGCGTGGGCCACGTGGGCACCGTACACCACCGTCGCGACGCAGAACGGCGCGCGCATCCTGCCGAGCGGGCCGGACCTGTTGACCAACCATTCCTACCTGGCTGCGACCAGCAAAGCCATCGCCGACAAGCGCGTGCAACTGGATGACTTCGTGGTGCGCCTCGACCGGGCCTATCGCTGGGTCAACGATCACCCTGCCGAATACGCCGCCGCGCAGACCAAGGTCACAGGGCTGCCACTGGCCGTGCACCTGGCCGTCAACCAGGACACAAAAATGGAGCGGGTGAGCATTGACGATGGCGTGATCAAAGGCCTGCAGAACACCGCAGACATCTATCAGCGCGAAGGCATCCTCACCCGGCATGTCGACGTGTCTCACGGTTTCGACCCGGACTTCAACGCCATTCGCCTGGCCGCCGAGCGCGCTGCCAACCCGACCAATCCGCAAGCTGCGCGCTAAGCGCCTCGAATCAGCGACTCAGGAGCACACATCATGAGCAAACCTCGTCAACTCAAATTTGGCGCCATGGTCCACGGCGTGGGCCACGGCTGGGGCGAATGGCGCCACCCGCAGGCCCAGGCCGACGCCAGCACTAACTTCCACTGGTACAAGGGCCAGGCGCGATTGGCCGAAGACGCGAAGTTTGACTTCGTATTCATCGCCGACAGCCTGCACATCCACGAGCGATCCAGCCCCCATTACCTCAACCGTTTCGAACCGCTGACCCTGCTGTCGGCGCTGGCAGCGACAACCTCGAAGATCGGCCTGGTGGCCACCGTGACCGTCAGCTATACCGAGCCCTTTCAGGTGGCGCGGCAGCTTGCCTCCCTGGACCACATCAGCGGCGGTCGCGCGGGATGGAACGTTGTGACGTCCTGGCTCAGCGGCACGGCGGAAAACTTCAGTAAGGACGAGCACCCGCCCCACGCCGTGCGCTATCGAATCGCCAGGGAGCACGTGTCGACGGTCAAAGGGCTGTGGGACTCGTGGGAAGACGACGCCTTTACCCGCAACAAGCAGACCGGCGAGTTTTTCGACCGCGGCAAATTGCACGCCTTGAATCACAAAGGCGACTTCTTTCAGGTGAAGGGTCCGCTGAACATTGCCCGGTCGCGTCAGGGCCAGCCGGTGTTGTTTCAGGCCGGTACCTCCGAAGACGGGCGCAATTTCGCCGCCGAATACTCCGATGCGATATTCGTTCACGCCGAGTCGCTGGAGGAAGCGCAGGCTTACTACGCAGACCTCAAACGACGCGCCATCGGATTCGGCCGTCACCCGGACGCGCTGTCGATACTGCCGGGAATCCGTCCCATCGTCGGTCGCGATGCCGAGGAAGTGGAGCGGCGCTATCAGCAAGCCGTCGAACTGGTCAGTATCGAGGATGCCATCGTCGCGCTGGGCCGGCCCTTTAATGACCACAACTTCAGCCAGTATCCGCTGGATGCGCCATTCCCGGACGTAGGGGATCTGGGTGCCAACAGCCAGAAAGGCGGCTCTGATCGCATCAAGCAGCAGGCGCGGGAGCAAAAACTCACCCTGCGCCAGGTTGCACTGGACTTTTCCCGTCCCCGGCGCGAATTCGTTGGCACACCCGAGCAGGTCGCCGACGCGATCCAGCATTGGTTCGAGCATGGCGCCAGCGACGGCTTCATCATCAATTCGTTGCTGCCGGACGGCCTCAAGACGTTCACCGAGTGGGTCATACCTGTCCTTCAGCAGCGCGGGCTGCAGCGCAGCGACTACGACGGCTCGACGTTGCGCGAACACTTCGGCCTGACCTTCCCGGTCAACCGTTACACCGCCGCACGGCAGACGGCGGCGCGGACTGATCCAGATACCCTGACTGAAAACACTCGAGCGCAGGTGCCGGCATGAGCGCTGGAGTGCAGTGGCAGGCGGCGCCGACGCCGGACGTTGAGTCAGATGCCGCGTTTGCCGCGCGTTTGCAGGGCATCACCCAGCGGTTGGCCGAAACCGCACAGCACTACGACGAAAGCGCTGAATTCCCCCACGCCAACTTCCGTTTGCTGCACGAGCACGGTTTACTTGGGCTGACTGTCGAGGGTTCGCTGGGTGGCGGCGATGCCGATCTCGAAAGAGCACGGCAGGTGATCAGCGCCGTGGCGCGGGGTGAACCGTCCACCGCGTTGATTCTGGTCATGCAGTACCTTCAGCATGCGCGGATGCGCGAGGCCAAAAACTGGCCTGACCCTCTCTACCGGCAAGTGGCGCTTGATGCGGTAAGAAACGGCGCGCTGATCAATGCCCTGCGGGTTGAGCCGGACCTGGGTTCGCCTTCGCGCGGTGGGCTGCCGGCGACAATTGCACGCCGCACCGCAGAAGGATGGCGGATCGACGGCCGCAAGATTTACTCGACAGGCAGCCACGGTCTGACCTGGCTGAATGTCTGGGCGCGCAGCGATGACGTCGATCCGCGCGTGGGCGTTTGGCTGGTGCCCAGGGACAGCCCGGGCGTGCGCATTGTCGAGGACTGGGACCATTTGGGCATGCGCGCGACGTCCAGCCACGAGGTGATTTTCGACAACGTGCTGGTGCCGCTCGAGCATGCCGTCAACACCAGCCCGGCAAGGTCTCCCCAGCCAGAGTTGGATGCGATCGGTTTGCTGTGGATGGCGGTGCTGCTGTCGTCGGTCTATGACGGCATCGCGCAATCGGCACGGGACTGGCTGGTGGATTTCCTGGAGCAACGCGCGCCCTCAAATCTTGGCGCATCGCTGTCGACGCTGCCGCGCTTTCAGGAAGTGCTCGGCCACATCGACACGCTGCTGTTCGCCAACAGGACATTGCTGCAAGCGGCGAGCCACGGCCTGACGCCGGCCGCCCATGCAGCGCAGATCAAATACCTGGTGACCAGCAACGCAATCCGTGCGGTCGAGTTGGCCATTGAGGCGACCGGCAACCCCGGCCTGTCGCGAAGCAACCCGCTGCAACGACACTACCGCAATGTGCTCTGCGGCCGCGTGCACACGCCGCAGAATGACGTGGTGTTGCAAGGGGTGGGCAAAGCGGTATTTGCGGGGCGTGCGGTCAAATTGTGAACTGCGAGGGGTGGCGCGCAGCTATAGAGAACCTGTAGGACCGGCTTCAGCCGGGAAGGCGCCAGTATGAGCGCCCTCAATCTTGCGGCGTGACATGCGACGTCTTCCCGGCTAAAGCCATACCTACGTTCAGCCTATCAAGCCAACATCTCCGGCGGCGCGAATGCGGTGATGGCGGGCAGCTCGCCGTGCCATTTTTCGACCCCGACCGACACCGTCTGCGCCGAACATCCCTGAGACAGGCTCGACGCACCGACATCCTCGGTCACCACGTTGGGGTTGCCGTGCTTTTCCAGGCTATTGGGCTGCCCTTTCACCAGCGGATCAAACCAGGCGCCTGTGGCTATCTGCACGACGCCCGGCCGAATATCGTCGGACACCCGCACCCCTGCCAGAAACGCGCCTCGGCTGTTGTAAACCCGGACCACATCCCCCTCGCAAATCCCCCGCGCCACGGCGTCTTGCGGGCTGATCGTCATCGGCTCGCGTCCCTGTATTTTCGACGCCTGACTGTAACTGCCATGGTCGTACTGGCTGTGCAGGCGCGTCTTCGGCTGATTCGACAGCAGATGCAGGGGCAGCGATGGCGCGGGCTTGTCCAGCCACACGGGATGGCCGGGGCAGTCGGCATAACCGAACCCGGCGATCGTTTCACTGAATATCTCGATTTTGCCCGAAGGCGTCTGCAGCGGGTTCCCCAACGGGTCCTCACGAAACGCCCGCAGCAGCACCATCTCATCGGGCGGGTAATCCACCTCGATCAGGCCTTCGTGCCAGAATTGCTCAAACTCGGGCAATTCGATGGCGAAGCTTCTGGCGCGCGGCCGCGACTCTTCATACAGCAAGCGCAGCCATTGCCCGGCGTCGCGGCCTTCAGTAAACAGAGATTCACAGCCCAGCCGACGGGACAGATCGGCGAAAATCGCGTAGTCATCGCGCGCCTCCCCCACCGGCTCGATTGCCTGATGCATGGCAATCATGAAGCGATCTGACGCAGCGCTGCCGATGTCATCGCGCTCCAGCGCAGTGGTGGCTGGCAGGACGATATCTGCGTGTTTGGCCTGAGCCGTCCAGAACTGTTCGTGAACGACAATGGTTTCCGGCCGCTGCCAGCCGGTCAACAGACGGTTGATGTCCTGATGGTGGTGGAAGATGTTACCGCCAGCCCAATACACCAGCCGGATGTCCGGGTACACATGACGCTGGCCGTTGTAATCAAAGCTTTCGCCTGGGTGAAGCAGCATGTCGGTCACCCGCGCGACCGGTATGAACGCCTTGACCGGGTTAACCCCTTGAGAAAAGCGCGGCCCGGAAAATGCCTTGCGGCCGCTGCCGGTGTTGTTCATGCAGCCATAACCCAGACCAAACCCGCCGCCCGGCAGGCCGATCTGACCCAGCATCGCCGCCAGCGTCACGGTCATCCAGAATGGCTGCTCGCCAAACTGCGCGCGCTGCAATGAATAAGCGACGTTGATCATGGTGCGCTTCGCGGCCATCTCGCGTGCAAGTTCAGTGATGCGGTGAGCGGGGATGTCTGTGAGCAACGCCGCCCACTCGGGCGTCTTGGCCACACCATCCACTGCGCCACGCACATACTCGATGAACCGCTCATGGCCCACGGTGTACTCGCGCAGGAAGGCCTCATTGTGCAGCCCATCATCCACCAGCACCCAACACAGCGCCATCATTAACGCCGTGTCAGTGCCGGGTCGCACGGCCAGCCATTCAGTGTGGTCAGCCCCGAGCAGGTCGTCGCGCAAGGGGCTGACATTGACGAAGCGCACGCCAGCGTCGGACATCTGACGAATGCCGCTGCTGACCAGATGATCGCTTGCACCGCCAGGGCTGCATTGCGCGTTCTTGACGGGCAGGCCGCCGAATGCCACGAACAGCTCGCAATGCTCAGCAAGATTTTGCCAGGACGTGTGCGCGCCCAGCAGCCAGTCCATGTTGCCGACGATATGCGGCATCAATACACGGCCCGCGCCAAGGCTGTAACTGTCGACGCTGTACGCGTAGCCGCCATAACTGTTGAGGAATCGATGCAGCTGACTCTGCGCGTGATGAAAGCGCCCTGCACTGCCCCAGCCGTAGCTGCCGCCGAAGATGGCCTGGTTGCCATGCTCGCTTTTCACCCGGGCGAGTTCCGTCGCCACCAGGTCCAGAGCGACGTCCCACGACACCTCAACGAATGCCTCATTGCCGCGCAGATGAGGATTGCGCAACGCCGGGTGATCGTCGAAACGCTCAAGAAAACTGCGCCGCACGGCGGGCCGACGGATGCGCGTGGTTGAGTCGATCGCACCCGGAATGGACGCACCGATCGGTGAAGGGTCCCCGTCCCAGTGCGCCGGGTCCATACCTGTGAGGCGCCCGTTGACAACGCGCGGACGGTAAACGCCCCAATGCAGCGAGGTGAAGCCCATGGATACGCGCTCCTGCAGACCAGAGCCTGCGGTGACTGGCAATGAGTGATCAACGCGCCGCTTGTGCCGGAGCCTGCTCTACAGCCTTGAAAGCGGACGCGAACGAGTCATCGAACACAGTGCCAGCCGGATAGGATTTCGTCAGCCCGGCATCGTTGAAAAAGTCGATGGTCTGTTGGGCCTGACTGATGACTTGCGGCGTGATGGGCAATACCACCGTCGCAGAACGCTCGAACCAGCGCCGCGCCACTTCCGGGTCCGCTTTGGACAGGACCGCCCAGGCATTGGCATAGGTGTCGGTGTTTCGCTTGCTGGCCACGGACCAGGCCCGCGCCTTTTGCAGGCGCTGGATGAAATCGCTGATCAACTCGCGCTTGTCTTTGATCGAGCGGTCGTTGGCGACGATGAAGCTTTGCGCCGGAATCAGGTTCTGCGCGGTGATGATCACCCGGCTGCCTTGCCGTTCCTGCTGAATCACATAGGGGTCCCAGGTGGCGATGGCATCAACCGAACCGCCATCCAGAGCATGAGACGCGTCCAGGGCACTGAGGTAGCGGTACTCGACCGCGTCCCGGGCAATGCCGGCCTTGTCCAGCGCGGTCAGCATCAACTGCTGGCTCCACGACCCTTTCCAGATGGCCACGCGCTTGCCCTTAAGGTCCGCCACCGATTGGATTGTTGAGTCTTTGCCGACCACGATCGCCACGCCCGCAAGGTTTTGCCGGGACACGCCCACCACTTTGATCGGGGCGCCCAACGCACCGAGAAATAAGACCGGCGCGTCACCCAGCAAGCCGACGTCCAGACTGCCCGCGTTCAACGCTTCTGCTACGGGCGAGCCCGCAGTGAACTGCTTCCACTCCAGCGTGTAGGGCAAATCATCGAGTACGCCAGCCGCCTCCATGACCGTCCGCGCGCCGTAGCTCTGGTCGCCCACGATCAGCTCGGCGGCCAGAGCGGCTTGAAGAGAGGTTGTTAATAGAAGAAGGGATAACGCAGGGCGTAGCAGAATGGATTTGATCGACACAGGCTGTCTCCGAAAGGCTCATCAGAACCGGATCATGAAATGAACGCCGGTCCGCCTGTGCGGTAGCCGATCCAGGCCCTGCCGCTTTACGCAGCGCAGGGACACGAACCATAGCATCGAAATTTATATTAAATAAATTCAATATAGTTATATGAAAATATGCAGATTGTTCAGCACTGACGGCTACGCAATCCCTCTCCACAAAATCGACACGAACAAAAACGCCGCTCTGGTGAGCGGCGTTTTTGAGAATTTGGAGCGGGAAACGAGACTCGAACTCGCGACCCCGACCTTGGCAAGGTCGTGCTCTACCAACTGAGCTATTCCCGCAAATGGCGTCCCCTAGGGGACTCGAACCCCTGTTACCGCCGTGAAAGGGCGGTGTCCTAGGCCACTAGACGAAGGGGACACTGCCTGGAAACACCATGGTGTTGTGTTCCAGTTCCAGAAACATGTCCGAGGACACTTCCTGGTTTCACTCAACTTCGCCCTGGAGCAAAGCTGCTTAAAAATGGAGCGGGAAACGAGACTCGAACTCGCGACCCCGACCTTGGCAAGGTCGTGCTCTACCAACTGAGCTATTCCCGCAATGGCGTCCCCTAGGGGACTCGAACCCCTGTTACCGCCGTGAAAGGGCGGTGTCCTAGGCCACTAGACGAAGGGGACACGCTACATCATTCACTACCTGCTACGCTTGGCTGTGTGCTTTACGCTGCAAGTGGCGCGCATTCTATGGATGGATATAGGGGTCGTCAACCCCCCAGTGAAAATTTATTCAAATCAATGACTTCGCCCTTTATTTAGCTCATGGACGGCCGATACACACGTGTCAGGCACCGCGGCTTATATGAAGCGTGTCGACAGGACCATCTTCCCGCGATAGTGGATTGCCACTACACTCGCGCAAATTGACTTGATTGAGGCTTGTGCGGTGACTCCACTCATTATCACCCTGTTCGTCGTAGCAGGCATCGTGCTCCTCATCGCTGTCGGCTATTTGAACCATGTCGCAGAGGGCAAAAAGGTCGAGCGCGCGCGCAGCCTGGTCGAGCTTAATGACCGACTGCGACGCTGCAGCGAGCTGTCCGAAACCTTCCCGGGTCAGCTGATGACGCCGGCGCTGAAGTTGCTGTTGGTCAGGCTGGAGCTCAACGTAGTCAAGCGCCTGATCGCGCTGGAACGAAGAAACAACCCGAACCTTGAAGAACGCAAGACCGAACTCGAAGCGCTCGTGGCTCAGGGTGATGCCATCACCATCAGCAACCCGGCCAGCCCGATCCAGACCGAGGCCAAGGCCAAGGATGTGCGCTTCCTTTTAGAAGCCATGCATGGCCAAGTCACTCGCGCGGCCCACGATGGCTTTCTGCAGACCGCCGAGGCCAAGCATTGGATTCGCGAGATCCGCAATATGCTGGTGCTGTTGCACATCGAGTTCTTCAATAATCTTGGGCAGCACGCCCTGAATCAGGAACAGCCCGGCCAGGCCCGACTCGCCTTCGAGCGCGGTGTTCAGTATTTGAAGAATCAGCCAGAGCCAGCGCCGTGGAAAACCCACCTGCAGGCCATGGAACGGCAGCTGGCACGCGCCAATTCGATGGTGCTGGACACCATCGCCCCGACCGAAGACGACAATAACGAGCTGACCGAAGGGCTGCGGGTGGTGGAAGCCGACGCCGAATGGAAAAAGAAAGCCATCTACGACTGATGGCTCGGGCCTGACGCACCGCCCAGTGCGGTGCGTCAGGCCTCAGATCAGCAATCGGTATATTTCAAGAAGATAGCCGCCAGCCTCTCAACCCCCGCCTGATCCTCCTCGCTGAAACGCCCAACGCTCGGGCTGTCCAGATCCAGAACGCCAATCAGCCGCCCCTCTTTGACCAACGGCACCACCAGCTCGCTGTTGGAGGCGCTGTCGCAGGCGATGTGTCCGGGAAACTCATGGACATCGACCACGCGCTGGGTTTCGCGACTTTGCGCAGCAGTGCCACAGACGCCTTTACCGAAGGGAATGCGCACGCACGCGATCTGCCCTTGAAACGGGCCCAGCACCAGCTCTTCACTGCGATTGAGGTAGAAGCCTGCCCAGTTCAGATCATCGAGCTGGGTATAAAGGAATGCCGAAAACTGCGCAGCATTGGCAATGAAGTCACGCTCATCCGCCAGAAGGGATTCCAGCTGTGCCGCGAGCAGGCGGTAGCCATCAAGGCCCTCGCCTGCGGTATTCAAATCAATCATGGGTGTTGCTCCAGCATTTTCAAACCAACCCAGTAACGGGCGAACTGATACGCGCAACGTCCGTTGCGATTGCCACGGCCGGTTGCCCAGCGCACGGCCTCGATGTCGAGCGCTTCGTCGCGCTGCCATTGCAGCCCGGCCTTGGTGGCCAACTCGCCGACCCAGTGCTCGACGACATCCAGAAAGTGTTCTTGAGTGAAGGGATAAAACGACAGCCACAGGCCAAAGCGGTCCGACAGCGCGATCTTGTCTTCCACCGCCTCGCTAGGGTGAATCTCGCCGTCATCACCGCGCTGCCAGTGAGCGTTGTCGCTCTCCTTCTCGGGCACCAGGTGGCGGCGGTTGGAGGTGGCGTACAGCAAAACGTTGTCCGGCGCCTGCTCCAGCGAACCGTCGAGGACACTTTTGAGAACGCGGTAATCGCCTTCACCGGATTCGAACGACAGGTCATCGCAAAACAACACGAAGCGCTGCGGCAACTTTTGCAGTTGCTCGACCACGCGCGGCAGGTCGCCCAAATGATCGCGTTCGATCTCGATCAGGCGCAAACCCGCCTTGGCATGCTCGGCCAGCAACGCGCGAACCAGCGATGACTTGCCTGTACCACGAGACCCCCACAGCAGTGCATGGTTGGCAGGCAGGCCGTCGATGAACTGCTGCGTATTGCGGCCCAGTTGCTCACGCTGACGGTCGACGCCGATGAGGTCGGACAGGCGCATGTCCAGAGTGACGTCCAGTGGCATCAGGTATCCGACACGACCCTCGCGCACCCAGCGCGCCGCCAGGGTGGTCTCCCAGTCCACGGGCTGCCGCACGGCAGGCAGCAAGGGTTCGAGCCGCGCCAGTACCGATTCGGCGCGCTCAAGAAATGCGTTCAATCGAGAATCCACGGTTTCTCCTTGATTTAACGGGTTAACGCCCGCCCGCGATCAGCTATGCTAGCTCGGCGACGGACACAAGAAGTAACAGCGCCCTTATGGATATTCCGATCACCCACCGGCTGTCTTTCAAACAGGCCCGTTTGACTGTGCTGATCGGCTTTGTATTGGGCACGCTGCTCAGTCTGTTTCAAATCGCGATCGATTATGCCAGCGAAGACGCCTCCATCGATCGTGAAATTCGCTCCCTGCTGCAAATCAGCCACAACCCCGCCTCGCGTATCGCCTACAACCTGGACGCCGAACTCGCGCAAGAGCTGACCCTGGGCCTGCTGCACTCCCCCGCCGTGGTGGGCGCGCGCCTGGCCGACAACAACCATGTCCTTCTCGCCAGCGTCACCCGCCCCTTGGCACAGAGCCCTTACCGAATGGTCAGCGACTTTCTGTTCGGCAAGAGCCGGCAGTTCGACGATGTATTGCGCCTGGATCACATGCCCGACGAGTCGATCGGCACGCTGCATCTGGACATCGACACGTTCGCGTTTGGCAGTCATTTCCTGCAGCGCTCCGTCATTACCCTCATCAATGGATTCGTGCGCAGTCTGGTGCTGGCCGGCCTGCTGCTGGCGCTGTTCTACTTCACCTTGACCAAACCGCTGACCGGGATGATCCGCGCGCTCTCTGTGCGGGACCCGCGAAGCCTGAACCAAGAGGCGATGCCCTGCCCGTCCGGCCACGAAAATGACGAAATCGGCGTGCTGGTAGCGGTCACCAATCGGCAGTTCGAGACGGTGGCCAGCGAGTTCGCCCGGCGGCAGGAGGCTGAAAAGCAGCTCAATGACCACCTCAACGAACTGGAGGACATCGTCTCTGCCCGCACCCAGCAACTCGAATCCATCAACGCCCGGCTCAGCCAGTCCAATGAAGAATTGCAGGTCGCGCGCAGCACGGCCCTGGACATGGCCCATGCAAGGTCTGCCTTTCTGGCGAACATGAGCCATGAAATTCGCACGCCACTGAATGGCCTGCTGGGGATGCTTGCATTGTCTCTCGACGGTCCGCTCAGCGCCGAACAGCGCCAGCAACTGTCTATCGCTCATGATTCGGGCAAGGTGCTGGTTGAACTGCTCAACGACATTCTGGACCTGTCCAAATTCGATGCCGGCCAGGTCGAGCTAGAGCGCATCCCGTTCGACCTCGCCGCGTTGCTTGAAGACACCGCCAGCCTGCTGTCGCAGAACGCAGCGCCAAACGTCGAACTGACCTGTCTGATTGATCCGCACTTCCCGGCTTCGGTGCTGGGCGATCCGACCCGGGTGCGGCAGATCGTCAGCAACCTGTTGTCCAACGCGCTGAAATTCACCCGGGCCGGCCGGGTCGATGTACGCCTCGCGCATTACGGCGACAGGGTGCGCATCGAGGTGTGCGACACCGGCATCGGCATCGCTCAGGACGCGCAAGCGAAGATCTTTCAGCCGTTCACCCAGGCCGAAGCGGCGATAACTCGGCAATACGGCGGAACCGGCCTGGGGCTGACCCTGACGCATAACCTGACCGATGCAATGAATGGGCAATTGAGCATCGAGTCGAACCTCGGCGTTGGCAGCCGCTTTTGCGTCGACCTGCCCTTGCCGGCGCACACTCCACCGGTGCAGTGGGCACCGCTGAAGGGCAAGGTGCTGGTGGCCAGCGACGCCAACAGCGGGTTGCTGGAGATGCTTGGCCAATTGCTCCCGCATTGGGGTGTCGCCTGCCAGCAGCTGGAAACGGGCGCTGCACCCGACGCAGACGCCGACCTGCTCATCACTGATTGCCCCGAGTGCCTGGTAGACATACGCGACGCCAGTCGCGTGCCGGTGTTGCTGGTGACGGCATACGGCAATTTCATGCCTGCCGATCAAGTCGAGGCGTTGGCCCCGTTGCAGCAACAGGCGCGGCCTCTGCCGCGTACCGTGCTTTATCAAAGCCTGGCGCGGATCCTCCGAATCGAAGGCCAGCCCAACACCAGCCCCGAGCAAGGCATGGCGCTGCCCGCACATCGCGCGCACATCCTGCTGGTGGAAGACAACCCGGTGAATCAACTGGTAGCCAGAGGCATGCTCAGCAAGCTGGGGTGCGATGTTGTGGTCAGCAGCAACGGTGCCGAGGCCCTGCAGCAACTTGAGCAGGATCACTTTGACCTGGTGTTGATGGATTGCAACATGCCGGTCATGAATGGGTACGACGCCACGCGGCAGATCAGAAAGAACGAGCGATGGTCCGCTCTGCCGATCATCGCGCTGACGGCCAACGCGATGCCGGAAGAACGTGAGCATTGCAAGGCCGCCGGCATGAGCGACTACCTGGCCAAGCCGTTTCGACGCGAAGAATTGGTGGCACTGCTGGACCAGTGGATCCCCGTTGAGCAGCCCCAATAAAGGGGCTATCTACCAAGAGGCTGTCACACTAAGGGCTGCCACACTATGGGGCGGTCAACTGCCCGATGATTCCTTCAACAGCGCCTCGATGTCGGCTTCAATGTCTTCGGGCTTGGTCAAAGGCGCGTAGCGTTTCACCAGCTTGCCGTCACGTCCCACCAGAAATTTGGTGAAGTTCCACTTGATGCCCTGGGACCCCAGCAGACCCGGGGCGCGCTTTTTGAGCTGCACGAACAACGGGTGGGCCTGGCTGCCGTTGACGTCGATTTTCTTGAACAGCGGAAAGGTCACACCGTAGTTCAGTTCACAGAAGTCGGAAATTGCGCCTTCATTGCCCGGCTCCTGCTTGCCAAACTGATTGCACGGGAAGCCCAGCACCACGAGCCCGCGGTCCCTGTAACCTTGCCACAACGCCTCAAGGCCCTTGTATTGCGGCGTGAACCCGCACTTGCTGGCGGTATTCACCACCAGTACCGCCCTGCCGCCATAGTCGGCGAGCGTCTTCTGCTCGCCCTTGATCGTTTGCACCGGAATGTTGAGCAGACTGTCGTTCATGGCGATGCCTCAGAGTCGTAAACCGCCAAGCTAGCGCGCCGTTCTCCGGCGCGCCATCCCATTATTGCCTGTGATAAGCCGGCATCAGGCGCTTCGCGGCACCAGATCAAGGCACACAGAATTGATGCAATAGCGCAGACCAGTCGGTGGCGGTCCATCGGGGAATACGTGACCGAGGTGAGCATCACATTTGCTGCAGACGACTTCGGTGCGGATCATGCCGTGACTGACGTCGCGCACTTCGACCACCGCGCTGCCTGCAAGCGGCGCGTAAAAGCTCGGCCAGCCGCAGCCCGAGTCGAACTTGGTGGTGGAATCGAACAGCGGCTCGTTGCAGCAGATGCAATGGTAGACGCCGTCGGTCTTGGTCTCGTTGTATTTGCCGCTGAAGGGGCGCTCCGTTCCCTTGAGCCGGCAGACGTTGTACTGCTCCGGATCAAGCATGGCTTTCCATTCTTCAAGGGTTTTATCCAGCTTTTCCACGGGTCAACCTCCACAATTGAAAAAGCCCGATCTGTGTCTTTTCCACGGATCGGGTGGCACGTATGATTGCGCCTTCGTTGGGCGCCAGTCTGTCACCCGCGTTTGTCGCGTACAAATCCATTTTGCTGGCGTCATGCTCAACGGTCTGCGCTTTTTCATACAGCAGGCCGTCTCTTATCGGGACCCATCACCATGCAGTTCAGCAAATCGAACAAGCTCGCCAACGTCTGCTACGACATTCGCGGGCCGGTGCTCAAGCACGCCAAGCGCCTGGAAGAGGAAGGCCATCGCATCCTCAAGCTGAACATCGGCAACCCGGCGCCTTTTGGTTTCGAGGCGCCTGAGGAAATCCTGCAGGACGTCATCCGCAACCTACCAACAGCCCAGGGCTACAGTGACTCCAAGGGTCTGTTCAGTGCGCGCAAGGCGGTGATGCAGTACTACCAGCAGAAGGAAGTCGAAGGCGTCGGCATCGAAGACATCTACCTGGGCAACGGCGTGTCCGAACTCATCGTGATGTCGATGCAGGCCCTGCTCAATAACGGCGACGAAGTGTTGGTGCCGGCCCCGGATTATCCGCTGTGGACTGCGGCCGTGGCACTGTCGGGCGGCAACCCTGTGCATTATCTGTGTGACGAGCAGGCCAACTGGTGGCCGGATCTGGCCGACATCAAGGCCAAGATCACGCCGAACACCAAAGCCATGGTGATCATCAACCCCAATAACCCGACCGGCGCCGTATATTCCCGCGAAGTACTGCTGGGCATGCTGGAACTCGCCCGTCAGCACAATCTGGTGGTCTTTTCCGACGAGATCTACGACAAGATTCTGTACGACGACGCCGTGCACATCTGCACCGCCTCGCTGGCACCGGACCTGCTTTGCCTGACCTTCAATGGTCTGTCGAAATCCTATCGCGTGGCGGGTTTCCGCTCCGGCTGGATCGCCATTTCCGGGCCCAAGCACAATGCGCAGAGCTACATTGAAGGCATCGACATCCTGGCAAACATGCGCCTGTGCGCCAACGTGCCGAGCCAGCATGCGATCCAGACAGCGCTGGGCGGCTACCAGAGCATCAATGACCTGATCCTGCCGCAAGGCCGTTTGCTGGAGCAACGCAACCGGACCTGGGAATTGCTCAACGATATCCCGGGCGTGAGCTGCGTCAAGCCCATGGGCGCGCTGTATGCCTTTCCGCGGATCGACCCGAAGGTGTGCCCGATTCACAACGACGAGAAATTCGCGCTGGACCTGTTGCTCTCGGAAAAACTGCTGATCGTTCAAGGCACGGCATTCAACTGGCCATGGCCGGACCATTTCCGCGTGGTGACGCTGCCGCGTGTGGATGACCTGGAACAGGCCATTGGCCGGATCGGCAATTTCCTGAAATCGTACAAGCAGTAATGCTTGCTGTAGGAGCCGGCTTGCTGGCGAACCCGATTATCAGTGACGACGATGTCGCCTGACACACCGGATTCGCCAGCAAGCCGGCCCTGCGGTTGTGCAACCCATCGCCTTCACCTGCCCTCTCGCTGACGGCCTTTACCGCTGCGCTACAGCCAGGCGACACAGTTTGAAATAGTCGCCCGGTTGAATACGCCTCCGCATCACCTTATATACCCCCGCAGTACGATACATATTCTTCCGAGGAGACACTCTTAACCATGATGCGCATTTTGCTGTTTTTGGCCACTAACCTTGCGGTCGTGCTGATTGCCAGCATTACCCTGAGCCTTTTTGGCTTCAACGGGTTTATGGCGGCCAACGGGGTTGATCTGAACCTCAATCAGCTGCTGATTTTCTGCGCCGTGTTCGGTTTCGCCGGTTCGCTGTTCTCACTGTTCATCTCCAAGTGGATGGCGAAAATGAGCACAGGCACCGAAATCATCACTCAACCCCGCACCCGCCACGAACAATGGCTGCTGCAGACTGTAGAACAGCTGTCTCGCGATGCCGGGATCAAAATGCCGGAAGTGGGTATTTTTCCGGCTTACGAGGCCAACGCTTTCGCGACCGGCTGGAATAAAAACGACGCATTGGTTGCCGTCAGCCAGGGCCTGCTGGAACGGTTTTCGCCCGATGAGGTGAAAGCGGTGCTGGCCCACGAAATCGGTCACGTTGCCAACGGCGACATGGTGACGCTGGCGCTGGTCCAGGGCGTGGTCAACACCTTCGTGATGTTCTTCGCGCGGATCATCGGCAACTTCGTCGACAAGGTGATTTTCAAGAACGAAGAAGGCCGCGGTATCGCGTTCTACATCGCGACCATCTTCGCTGAAATCGTGCTGGGTTTCCTGGCCAGCGCCATCGTCATGTGGTTCTCGCGCAAGCGTGAATACCGCGCCGACGATGCCGGTGCCCGCCTCGCCGGCACTGGCGCGATGATCAGCGCACTGCAGCGCCTGCGCTCGGAGCAGGGCGTTCCGGTGCAGATGCCTGAAAGCATGACCGCCTTTGGCATCAACGGCGGCTTGAAGCACGGCCTGGCCGGTCTCTTCATGAGCCACCCGCCACTGGAAGAACGCATCGAAGCGCTCCGCCGTCGCGGTTGATCTCAACCGGGCACCACGAAAAAGGGCGACTGAAAAGTCGCCCTTTTTTTGCCCAATGAAATCGCGATGCACTTGCGCTTGATGGTGCTCTAAGCCCATCCCGCCTTTAACGCCGATACATGCGATACGCATATTCCATCAGGGATGTGGCACCGGCCTGCCTGAACTTGGCGCCCTGCTCCAGAACGTCCAGATCCGCAACGCGCTTGACTCGCCAGTCCGGCGACAGCAGCTGCATGACCTCGTCCTCGTCGACCGCGAAAGGTGGCCCGGCGATCAGTGACTGATCGTAATCCAGCGTGATCAGCAACCCACAGGCGTCTTCGGACAGCAGATGATTGAGCTGCTTGATGTAACGCCAGCGCAGATCGGGGGGCAGCGCGATCAAGGCGGCGCGATCGTAAAACGCGGTGCAGTCGCCGATGTCCTCGGCACCGAGGGCAAAGAAGTCAGCGCACCAGATCTCAAACCCTTGCGCGCTATAGACCTTGAAGGCGCCCCGGGTCTCAATTTGCGCCTGCAGGCCGTTTTCACTGAAGAACCCGGCCACGGCGATTTCGGACAATTCGACGCCGACCACATGAAAATCCTGGTTGGCCAGCCAGACCATGTCGATGCTTTTGCCACACAGTGGCACCAGCACCCGCGCCCCCGGATCAATGGTGAGCTCTGTCCACAGGCGCAATAGATGCGAATTCACTGACGCCTGATTGAAGCCGATCTGATTGATCGCCCAGCGCTCATGCCAAAACCGAGGCTCCATAGACACTCCTGATATACCGATCAAAAGGGACGAAAACTTATATTAGATTCTGATCGATGGCCTGCCCGATCATGTTGCTCATCTTATACGCTCAGGTCACTGCAAATGCTGCCTAGTCTGTTCATTTCCCATGGCTCGCCGATGCTCGCGCTCGAACCGGGTGAGAGCGGTCCGGCACTTGCACAACTGTCCGCCAACCTGCCACGCCCCAGGGCCATCGTCATCGTGTCGGCGCATTGGGAGACTGCCGAGCTGCGAGTCAACGGTAACCCGCAGCCCGAGACCTGGCATGACTTCGGCGGCTTCCCGCCTGAGCTCTTTGCCGTGCAGTATCCGGCGTGCGGCCTGCCGGAACTGACGCAGCGCGTGGTGGGACTGCTGGCACATGCGGGCCTTGAGGCGCGCATCGACACGCAACGCCCGTTCGACCATGGCGTCTGGGTGCCGCTGTCGCTGATGTACCCGCACGCCGATATTCCGGTGGTGCAGGTTTCGTTGCCCGCTCGCCAGGGCCCTGCCCTGCAGACACGCGTCGGGCAGGCGCTCAAACACCTGCGCGAGGAAGATGTTCTGGTGATCGGCTCCGGCAGCATTACTCACAACCTGCGGGAACTGGACTGGCACGCCGGTCCCGAAAGCATCGAGCCCTGGGCGTTGGCGTTTCGCGACTGGATGGTGCAAAAGCTGGCCACTGACGACCTGGACGCGCTGCACGACTATCGAAGCCAGGCGCCCCACGCCGCGCGCAACCACCCGACGGATGAACACCTGTTGCCGCTGTATTTCGCGCGCGCGGCGGGCGGAGCGTTTAGCATCGAGCACCAAGGCTTCACCATGGGCGCGCTGGGCATGGATATCTATCGGTTTGGTTGAATGAATGATCACGTCCCTCTGGGACTGGCTTTAGCCGGAAAAGCACAGAGTCGACCTGTTCAAGTTCTTACGACAGATCCAGCCCAGACGACGCGGACTAATGTGGGACCGGCTTCAGCCGGGAAGGCGCCAGATCGTGCACCCTTAATTATCTGGAGTGACAACTGCCGCCTTCCCGGCTAAAGCCGGTCCTACTCACATCAAGAGCCTGTCCATCCGGCAACATCCAGTAACCGCCCTGCCGTTGACCGCTCGTCCGCTCGCCTGCATCCTCCGCCGCCTCAAGTTGCGCACACCAGCAGGGTCATGTTCCAGGACGACAACAAAGATCCCTTCTGGGGCAACTCGCTGTTTGCGGGCACGAAGCTTCCCAACGGCGGCGCATCGTGGGCCGGACAGAACCCGCCCCCGGAACCCGAGCGGGTGCAAACCCCGATACCTGAACGTTGGCCCGCTCCCAGGGAGCGGACCGACAAAGTCTTCGCCAAGTCCTGCGCCGCGGGCAATTGGTGCAGCACTGACGCAGGAACCGAGATAGAGCCCGCCTCCAACTTCGGCGCGATCATGATGGCGGGCGCCATGCTTATGCCGTCCGCTTCCGAAGCAATCGCCACCGCACTCGGCGCAGACATGGCATTGGGGCGCATGGCTGGCGGCGGCATCATGCAACGCGGCCATACCTGGCTGCTTCGCGGAGCGGGCGGCCCTGCAAGCCTCTTCGTTCTGGGGATGCTCCCGGCAAAGATGGGCGATGGTACGCTCTACACCGACGACGAACTGCGCAGCATGACCCAAGCGACAACACGGGTGCGCTTCCAGCTACGTCGTGATGCCGAAGGCGAGCTGCAGGTCTACGGTATTCACTCCAAAGCGTCGGGCGACGACTCGGTCCGCACGGTGCAAGCCCGCTGGAACGCTGACAAAACTGCGATGGAGGCCCACCTCAGCGGCGTCACCATTCTATGGACACCGCGCCGGGGCCGCTTCGGGTCGCTGGACCCGCTGATTTATCCCGAAAACAGCGATGCACGCCTGGGCACCATCCTCGTCCACCCGATCCCAGACGACACGGACAGCCAGCTCGAAGGCCTCCCAGGCGAAGACGTCACTGCCGAAGACTGCATCGTCGTGTTCCCGGCTGAGTCGGGACTACGGTCGATGTATGTGGTGTATGCGCGGCCATTTAATGGGGATCATGGGTATCATCCGCCACCGAAAGAGCTAGCGGCATTTCCCGAAGCCGCGCCGGCTCGCCGGAAGGGTAACCGGCGCAGATGGGAGAGTAAGAAGAGAGTTTATGAGTGGGACTACCAGCATGGAGCAGTTGAGGTGTACGACAAACAGGGCAATCACCTGGGTGAGTTCGATCCCGAAACCGGGGAACAGACCGGTGAAGCCAAACCCGAAAGAAAAATAGCAAAATGAACAGGCCTATTTATGACATTTCTCCTTTTGACTGGCTTCTTCCCCGAGCCGAATCCAGACAGCTCGCTGCAATTTGAAAAAGACATACCATCGCGCGCAGAACCCCTGGTGCTGAACGTAATGGGTTGGGCCTCCAAACAAGACGTGCCGTCCGGCGAGCATGACCTTACGGCCCCTCAAGCTGCAGAAATACTTTCAATTCTCGGCGAGCCGTTCAGAGACGAGCTGATCTATGGGATCGGGCTTTGCAGAGCGTAAAAAGGCGCGTGGGACGTGGAGGCAAGATTGCGTTTCTTTCAGACAGTAACTGCGCACACATTAGCTTCCGGCTTAAGCCGGTCCTATAGAAGTAAACAGCCTGCCAGCGCTCCTTGACGCCGTGCTCTGCCAACCAGCATCAAAATCGCCAAAACAAAAAACCAACCCAAATCCCACACAAAAAAAATCCCCGAACCAGTCGGGGATTTTTTATTCAGACGAACAACTCAAGAGAGTTGATCAGTCCTCACGATAGCGACGCAGTTTCAGCTGCTTGCCAGCGACGCGGGTGTCTTTCAGCTTGGCCAGCAGGCGCTCAAGGCCGTCTTCCGGCAGCTCGACGAGGCTGAAGCTGTCACGTACCTGGATGCGACCGATTGCTTCGCGAGCCAGACCGCCTTCGTTGAGGATGGCGCCCAGCAGGTTTTTAGCAGCGATGCCATCACGGGCACCCAGCGCGGTACGGCAACGAGCACGGCCTTCGGCCAAGGGCACCGGAGCACGACGTTCACGGTCGCCACGGTCAGGACGGTCGCCTGCCGGACGCTCGGGACGATCACCACGTGGCGCGTTGTTCGGCACCAGTGGACGCTCTTTCTCGATAGCACCCAAGGTCAACGCCTGACCATTCGTGGCCTTGCGCAGCAGAGCGGCGGCCAGGGCACGCGGTGTGCAACCGATATCGGCAGTCAGGCGGTCCAGCAGTTCACCGTGGCTTGCTTCAGCATCGGCGACCAGCGGCGACAGGCTGTTGGTCAGTTTCTTGATGCGGGCATCGAGAACGGCCTGGGAGTCCGGCAGACGCACTTCGGCGATTTTCTGACCGGTCATGCGCTCGATCACCTGCAGCATGCGACGCTCACGCGGCGTTACCAGCAACAGGGCGCGACCTTCGCGACCGGCACGGCCAGTACGGCCGATACGGTGAACGTAGGCTTCCGGGTCGTACGGCATATCAACGTTGAACACGTGAGTGATGCGCGGAACGTCCAGACCACGGGCAGCAACGTCGGTGGCCACGACGATGTCCAGACGGCCATCCTTGAGCGAGTCGATGACGCGTTCACGCTGGTTTTGAGCGATGTCGCCGTTCAGTGCAGCAGCCTTGTAGCCTTTGGCTTCGAGGGCGCTTGCCAGATCCAGAGTCGCCTGCTTGGTGCGGACGAACATGATCAGGGCGTCGAAATCTTCGACTTCCAGCAGGCTCAGCACGGCAGAGGTCTTCTGGTCAGCGTGAACCAGCAGGTGAGCCTGCTCGATCGCGGTGACGGTCTGGGTCTTGCTCTGGATCTTGACGTGCTTCGGGTCTTTCAGGTGACGCTCGGCGATCGCGCGGATCGACTGCGGCAGGGTCGCCGAGAACAGTACGGTCTGACGGGTCTCCGGCATGGCCTTGAAGATGACTTCGAGGTCATCCATGAAGCCCAGCTTGAGCATTTCGTCGGCTTCGTCGAGCACCAGGTGATTCACCGTGGCCAGGACTTTCTCGTCACGGCGCAGGTGGTCACACAGACGACCCGGGGTGGCGACGACGATTTGAGCGCCGTTGCGGATGGCTTTCAGCTGTGGGCCCATCGGCGCGCCGCCGTAGACAGCCACAACGGTAACGCCCGGCATTTGCTTGGCGTAGGTTTCGAACGCGGTGGCCACTTGCAGGGCCAGTTCACGAGTCGGCGCGAGGATCAGCGCTTGCGGCTCGCGTTTTGCCGGGTCGATGCGGCTCAGGATAGGCAGAGCGAAGGCGGCGGTTTTACCGGTCCCTGTCTGCGCCTGGCCGATCATGTCGTGACCGGCGAGAATGATTGGAATCGATTGCTGCTGAATAGCCGAAGGCTCTTCGTAGCCGGTAGCGACTACAGCTGCAACAATATTCGGATGAAGGTTAAGAGCGGCGAAGCCGCCGGTTTCCTGGGTCATGGGTCTGCCTCTGAGTGCATCCGCAAAGACCCATGCTTCAAAGCTGCGCGTGCCGTGTAAGACCCTAGAGTCACCCTGGCTGCTTTGTCGGCGGGGATTTGCGAAAACGTATTGATGAATGGATCGTCATGGGTGGTTCGTGACCGAACCGGTTAATGAAGATGGCTTCACAAACCCATACCGTGACGAGGGCCCTATGAAAGGCCGGCGCGCACTATACCGGAAATACTGAAAAAAGTGAGGATTTTTTTCGCAAAACAGCGCCTTGCGGCCAACTGTCACAGGCTTTGCGCAAAGCTGCGACAGTGTCTACTTTTCAACTGCCCCGGTATCGATGGCGAACAGAGCTTAAACGATTCACCCGCACAGTGCGACACCTCACCCTTCCTTTCTCCTCATCTGCAGGAACCAGCGACATGACCTCTTCGACTCAAGGCCACGTCAGCAAGGAACAGCGCGGCGCAATCATGCTCATTGGCCTGGACCGCGCCAGCAAACGCAACGCCTTCGACATCCACATGCTTGACGAGTTAAGCCTGGCCTACGGTGACTTCGAGCGTAACGAGCAGGCCCGAGTGGCGGTTGTGTTTGCACATGGCGAGCATTTCACGGGTGGGCTTGACCTCGCAGAAGCCGGCCCTTCCCTCAAGGAGGGCTGGACGCTGCCACCGGGTGGGTATGACCCCTGGCGGCTGGGGATCGGTCCGCGGGTCAGCAAACCGGTGATTGTGGCTGCCCAGGGTTACTGCCTGACGCTGGGCATTGAGCTCATGCTGGCCGCCGATATCAACGTCTGTGCCAGCAACGCCCGCTTCGCCCATCTGGAGGTGCAACGCGGGATTTTTGCCTTTGCCGGGGCCACCCTTCGATTGCACCAGATCGCCGGCTGGGGAAACGCCATGCGCTGGCTGCTCACCGGCGACGAATTCGACGCACACGAAGCGTGCCGCATGGGTCTGGTGCAGGAAGTGCTGGCGCCCGAAGACCTCTTTCCCGCGGCGTTGCGCCTGGCACAACACATCGCTGACCGCGCGCCGCTGGGCGTTCTCTCAACCCTCGAATCAGCGCGGCAGGCGGTACTGGAGGGTGAAGCCGTGGCGGCCAGGGCGCTGCCCGCACTGGTTCGGCGGGTACTCGACAGCGAGGACGCAACGGAAGGCTTGCAGGCGTTGCTGGACAAACGCCCGCCGCACTTCAAGGGCTGCTGACGAGCGTGCCGATCAGGTGGCGGGCCGCAGTGTTTTGATCAGTGGCGACAGTGAATAGCCCAGCTGCGGAGCAAGGCTTTCGGCGCGCTGGGTCAGGGCCTCAATGTCCAGCGTCTGCTCAAGGTCGGCAGGGACGATGAGAATGACGTTGCCCTCCTTCACCGGCAGTTCCCAGTAATGCCGGTGATACAACCCGCGCAGCAACGCGGCACCCAGAGGTTTGCCGTCGTCTGACGCCCACTGGTTGATGATCAGCCAGCCGCCTGGGTTGAGGCGCTGCTGGCATTTCTCCAGAAACCCCCATGCAAGGTGGCCCACCGCCGGGCCGGTGTCGGTATACAGATCGACGAAGATGAGGTCGGCGTCTTCAGCGCTCGGCAGCAATTCGAGGGCATCGCCAATACGCACGTACAGTCGCGGATCGTCCTGAAGGCCCATGAACTCCATGGCCAGACGCGGCACGTCGGGGCGTAGTTCGATGGCTTCGACGTCGTCCAGGGGCAGAAACTTCAAACAGGCCTGGGTCAACGTGCCCGCGCCAAGGCCCATGAACAACGCGCTCTCCGGGCTCGGATGGCAGAGCGCACCAATGAACATCGCACGGGTGTAGTCGTATTCGAGCCAGGCGGGATCGGCGGTGAACGTGCAGCTTTGTTCGATGGCGTCGCCGAATTCGAGGAAGCGGTAGTCGGCCACCTCGAGTACGCGGATCATCCCGAAGTCGTCGTGAACCTCGGCCAATACGTGCTCTACGCGTTCCTCGGTCATTACTGCTCTCGTGCCCATGGGAAAGCGCGGATTGTCGGCGAATCGCGCCCCGCAGGTCACGCAAATTCTCGGGATGAGCTGCTACCATGCCTGTCCGATCGCACTGACTTCGAGTTCACCATGAGCCAACCCTGGAGCCCCCACAGCTGGCGGAGCCTGCCCATCCAGCAGCAACCGCAATACCCTGACGCCGAGCACGTGCGCCGTGTCGAGCAAACGCTGGCCAGCTATCCCCCGCTGGTCTTCGCCGGGGAGGCGCGCGAGCTGCGCAGGCAGTTTGCCGAGGTCACCGAGGGCCGCGCATTCCTGCTGCAGGGCGGCGACTGCGCCGAGAGCTTCTTCGAGTTCTCGGCTGCGAAAATCCGTGACACGTTCAAAGTGCTGCTGCAAATGGCGATCGTCATGACGTTCGCTGCCGGCTGCCCTGTGGTGAAGGTCGGGCGCATGGCCGGCCAATTCGCCAAACCGCGCTCCTCCAACGACGAAACCATAGACGGTGTGACGCTGCCGGCCTATCGCGGCGACATCGTCAATGGCATCGGTTTCGACGAAAAAAGCCGTGTGCCCGACCCTGACCGCCTGCTCCAGGCGTATCACCAGTCCACTGCAACGCTCAATTTGCTGCGCGCCTTCGCTCAAGGCGGCTTTGCCGACCTGCACCAGGTGCACAAGTGGAACCTCGATTTCATCGCCAACTCGGCCCTGTCGGACAAGTACAGCCAGCTCGCTGACCGCATCGACGAGACTCTGGCGTTCATGCGCGCGTGCGGCCTGGACACCTCGCCGCAGCTGCGTGAGACCAGTTTCTTCACCGCCCACGAAGCACTTCTGTTGAATTTTGAAGAAGCGTTTGTGCGCCGCGACAGCCTGACTAACGACTTCTACGACTGCTCCGCGCACATGCTGTGGATCGGCGACCGCACGCGGCAGCTGGACGGCGCCCATGTGGAGTTTCTGCGCGGGGTGAAGAACCCGATCGGCGTCAAGGTCGGCCCGAGCATGAATACCGACGACCTGATTCGCCTCATCGACATCCTCAATCCGAACAACGATCCAGGGCGTTTGAACCTGATCGCGCGCATGGGCGCCAACAAGGTGGGGGATCACTTGCCGGGGCTGATTCGTGCGGTCGAGCGCGAAGGCAAAAAGGTGCTGTGGAGCTCGGACCCGATGCACGGCAACACGATCAAGGCCAGCAGCGGTTACAAGACCCGCGATTTCGCGCAGATCCTGGCCGAGGTGAAAGCTTTCTTCCAGGTGCATCAGGCGGAAGGGACTTATGCCGGCGGTATTCACATCGAGATGACGGGGCAGAACGTCACCGAGTGCATCGGCGGCGCGCGTCCGATCACCGAAGACGGCCTGTCGGATCGTTACCACACCCACTGCGACCCACGGATGAATGCCGATCAGTCGCTGGAGCTGGCGTTTTTGATTGCCGAAACGTTGAAGCAGGTGCGTCGATAAGCGGGGCTGCGGCTGGCCGAGATTGCCCCTTCCCGGCTAAAGCCGGTCCCACTACAAGCGCGCTTTCTCTTCGCGGGAAAGCGCGCCCCTATAGTCGGTCCAGGCCGCCTCAGAAATCTGCGGCATCCACGGACCTGTAGGAGCCGGCTTGCTGGCGAACGCGGTGTGTCAGGTTCGGCGATGTCACCGATTGACATTTTTCGCGGGCAAGCGCGCTCCTACAGTCGGTCCAGGCCACCTCAGAAATTGCGGCATCCACGGACCTGTAGGAGCCGGCTTGCTGGCGAACGCGGTGTGTCAGGTTCGGGATGTCACCGGCTGACATTTTTCGCGGGCAAGCGCGCTCCTACAGTCGGTCCAGGCCGCCTCAGAAATCTGCGGCATCCACGGACCTGTAGGAGCCGGCTTGCTGGCGAACGCGGCGTGTCAGGTTCGGCGATATCACCGCCTGATATTTTCGCGGGCAAACGCGCTCCTACAATCGATCCGGACGCCTCAGAAAACCTCGGCACAAGGAAACCTGCTGCCTACACGGACCTGTAGGAGCCGGCTTGCTGGCGAACGCGGCGTGTCAGGTTCGGGGATGTCACCGGCTGATATTTTCGCGGGCAAACGCGCTCTTGCTGAAGCGCCGTCAACTGCAAGATGCGTTTACAGATGATCGAAGCCGCTGGCGATAAAGGCCCCTCGCAAGCGTGTCGCACTGGCGCGCTGGCAATTGATCAGCACCTGCGGCAGGTCTAGCCAGTTGGCCAGTTGCCGCAGCTGGTGCGCCAGGGCGTGCATGCCCTCGTCATCCAGCCCAGGTTGCTCTTCGTGCACCGCATGCACCGCCAACCGCCCCGCCGCTCGTTCGGCACGCAGATCGATCCGCGCGGCAATCCGCTCGTTGTGCAGAAATGGCAGCACGTAATAGCCATAAACCCGCTTGTGTGCAGGGGTGTAAATTTCCAGGCGGTAATGGAAATCGAACAGCCGCTCGGTGCGCGCTCGCTCCCAAATCAACGAATCGAATGGCGAGAGTAAAGCGCTGGCAGTGACTTTGCGCGGCACCGCTGCGCCCGCAAGTGCGTAACCCAATTGCTTCCAGCCCTCCACCTGAACAACCTGAACTGCGCCCTCCTCCACCAGCTCCGCCAAGCCACGCCTGGCGGGAGCCGGGTCCTGACGGAAATAATCGCGCACGTCCTTTTCAGTGCCAAGACCCAGCGCCGTGACCGCCTGCAGCAGCAAGCCGCGCTGGGCGTCGGCTTCGCCAATGTCGGGATGCTGAATGACCGCAGACGGCAGCACGCGCTCGGGCAAATCATAAAGCCGCTCGAAGGCGCGACGGCCGGCGACCGTGACTTCACCCGCTGCGAATAACCATTCCAGCGCCTGCTTTTCAGCACTCCAGTCCCACCATGGCCCGGCTCGCTCCTGACGGGTGCTGATGCTGCCGGCGCCCAACGCGCCCCGTTCGCGAACGGTCTGCAGCACCCTGGCGATGGTCGCCGTTTGCTCACGGCCAAATGTCGCCAGGTGCTGATAAATCCCTTCCCCCTGGGCGGCGCGGCGCATTCGCCAGCGCATCAGCGGGTACAACTCGATCGGCAGCAGCGACGCCTCGTGGCCCCAGTACTCGAACAGCTTGCGCTGCCGGCCCTGGCTCCACGCCGCCTGATCAAGCAAGGTGCGCGAGTAGTTACCCAACCGGGAAAAGAGCGGCAGATAGTGCGACCTCACCAGCGCATTGACCGAGTCGATCTGCAGCACGCCGAGCCGTTCAATCAGCCGAGTCACGTGCGCCGCCTTGATCGTTGCAGGTGGCTGGCGGCTGCCAAATCCCTGAGCCGCCAGCGCCAAACGGCGCGCATGCTGGATGGAAAGTTGCGTGTGAATCGGCGGTTCGGCGGGCATCTCGACCTCCTTGGCAGAGCCCAACGCTAACCGATCACCCGGGTTCTGTCAGGGCCTCGCCGACCGGACTCCTTCTTCCCTCGGTTTTCAACGCTTCATAGGGTCGTCCCAGAACGGCCGCTCCATTTCCTCGTACACATCTGCACGGCTGAGGCCCATGTCCTTCAGGGCGTCATCACTTAGCGTCGCCAACTCGACGCGCTCGCGGTGCAGCTTCCACCAACGCGCAATCTGCTCCACCGCTGCCTTCCACCAGCGTTCAGGCGCGAACTGCCGCGACACGGGTTTAACCACCAGCACATAACCTTTTTGGCTTTTCATCATCCTGCCCTCCAAGTGGGGATAGGCAGAGTGTTGCTTCAGGCTTAAGATCAATCCAACGAATGTTTCTTATGCACTGCATCTGGGAGATTGATGCATGACCAGCTACCCGAGCATCGACAGCGAACTGCTGCGCACCTTCGTCGCCATCGCTGACGAAGGCGGTTATACCAAGGCTGGCGAGGTGGTGAACCGCACGCAGTCGGCAGTCAGCATGCAGATGAAACGGCTGGAAGAGGACGTGGTGCGGCGGCCCTTGTTTGTCAAAGACGGCCGCACCGTCAGCTTTACCGCGGAAGGCCAGGTGCTGCTGGGTTACGCGCGACGGATCCTGAAGCTGCACAGCGAGGTATTCAACACGCTGCGCGAGCCGCACATGGTCGGTACGGTGAAAATCGGTACGCCCGACGATTATGTGATGCGTTTTTTACCGGGGATTCTGCAGCGCTTTGCCCAGGCCTATCCGCTGGTGCAAGTGGAGGTGCATTGCGAATCTTCTTCGCAGCTGCTGCAACGCCAGGACCTTGACCTAAGCATCGTCACCCGCGAACCTGGCAAGGAAATTGGTCAGATTCTGCGTCAGGAGCGGTTCGTCTGGGCTGTCGGCGCAGGCTTTAGCCCACAGGAGCAAACGCCAATGCCGTTGGCGATGTTCAACACCGACTGCTTTTGCCGGCAGTGGGCAATTAACGCGCTGGAGGCGTCCGGTCGGGAGTACCGAGTGGCGTATACCAGTGCGAGCCTGTCAGCGATCATGGCAGTGGTCAGCGCGGGGCTGGCGGTGACGGCGCAGCTGCAAAGCCTGATCACCTCGGACCTGGAAGTGCTGGGCGAAGGGCATGGGCTGCCGCAGTTGCCTTCGGCGAGCATCGTGCTGCTGCGCAACCCCAACAATCCTTCGCCGATTACTGAATGTCTGGCTGACCACATTGCCGAAGGCTTCAAGCTTTAGCCGAGGGTCAACGCCCAGTCAGAGCTTGAAGCACAGCATGATCGCGCAGATCACCAGAAAGCCGCAGAACAACGACCGCAATACCCGCTCCGGCAAGCTGTGCGCCAGAGCGACGCCCCAACTGATGCTCGCCAGCCCCCCCATGGCCAACGGAATGCCCATCTGCCAGTCCACGTGGTCATGAAAGGCGTAGGTCGCCAAAGTGATGGTGGTGCTCGGCGCCGCCAATGCCAGTGCCAGGCCCTGCGCTGCCACTTGGGTCGCGCCGAAGATGCCGGTCAGGATGGGCGTGGCGATCACCCCGCCGCCAACGCCGAACAAGCCGGCGGTGATGCCCGAGCCCAGCCCCAACAACCACAGCCAGCGGGCATGGCGCAGCTCGGCGCCGGCAGTGCCTTTGCGCCAGAACATCTGGATCAGGTTGAACAGGGTCAGCACGACCAGAAAGGCCACGAACCCCAGGCGCATGAGTTGCGGATCGACCCGAACAGCCCAAAGCGACGTCAGCCAAGACATCGTAAAACTCGGCACGATGAGCATCAGCGCATGACGCACCGACACCCGGTTACGCTGGTTGTAGCGCCACAATGCCAACAGGACGTTGGGCAATACCATCAACAGCGCCGTGCCTTGCGCCAATTGCTGATCGAGCCCGAACAGCACCCCCAGCGCCGGGATGGCCACCAGCCCGCCGCCAATGCCGAACAACCCGCCCAATGTGCCCATGGCAGCGCCCAACAGCAGGTACAGCAATACATCGACAATCACGTCCGATCCTCTCATCCATTTCTGCGCGCATGCTACGCAGTCAGCGTCGCCGAGGAAATCCGCCACGCAGATATCCACTGGCAGCCTTCAGAGCGTGAGCCTGCGAGAGAACCGTTGACGATAGACAACCGTCCGCCCACCGATTACCGAAATTATCTGGTGCAATAAACATCAGAGCACTAAATTACTGACGATTACGAACTGAATGAGGAACGACCCATGAACGCCAACGAGAGCTCAACCCAGGCTGGCGCTGGCAGTTGCGACACATTGCTGCTCGACAATCAGCTGTGTTTCGCCCTGTATTCGACATCGCTGATGATGACCAAAGTCTACAAGCCCCTGTTACAGGAGCTGAACCTTACGTACCCGCAGTACCTGGCGATGCTGGTGTTGTGGGAGCGCGACGGACTGACCGTGGGAGAAGTCAGCACTCGCCTGCTGACAGACCCGGGCTCGCTGACGCCGCTGCTCAAGCGGCTGGAGGCTGAGGGCCTGATCAGCCGGACGCGCAGCAAGGAAGACGAGCGCGTCGTCCTGCTGACGCTGACGGCGCAGGGTAAAGCGCTGCACACAAAAGCTCAGAGCATCCCCCACTGCATTTTGGCGGCCAGCGGCATCAATCTTGAGCAACTCAAGGCGCTGCAAAAAGACCTGCTCGCACTGCGCGGCAATCTGCTCGAAAGCCTCTGACGTACAGCCTGAAAACACGACGCGAAGAAATTTCAAAAATTTATCTTGCGCGCTAAACATTAGCGCAGTACATTCCATCTCACTTGCTTAGCGCACAAACATTTAGCGCCAGGCAAACCAGATTCAAGACCCAAGCCATCTACCCATCAGCAAGTGAGGAATTACCATGCAAGCTCTCTACACTGCAGTCGCAACCGCAACCGGTGGCCGTGATGGCCGTGCTGTTTCCAGCGATAAAATCCTCGACGTCAAACTGGCAACCCCAAAAGAGCTGGGCGGCGCAGGCGGCGAAGCGACCAACCCTGAGCAGCTGTTTGCTGCCGGCTACTCGGCCTGCTTCATCGGCGCACTGAAATTCGTTGCCGGTCAGAGCAAGAAAACCGTCCCTGCTGATGCGTCGATTACCGCGCATGTCGGCATCGGCCAGATCCCCGGCGGTTTCGGTCTGGACATCGATCTGCACATCAGCCTGCCAGGTCTTGATCAGGCAGAAGCCCAGGCGCTGGTTGATGCGGCCCATCAGGTCTGCCCGTACTCCAACGCCACACGTGGCAACGTTGACGTCCGCTTGCACGTCACTGTCTAACGCCTAGACCGACCGGGAGAAGAACATGAACACGTTTGGCAAGATTCTGGCTGGCTCGCTTCTCGCTCTGTCCGTCGGCAACGCTTTCGCAGCGACCGACACCGGCGTGGAGCACAACACTCAGGCGTTCCTGGACGCACTTAATTCCGGAAGCGGCAAGCCGATCGAACAGCTTTCGCCCAAGGATGCACGCGCGGTCCTGACCGGTGCGCAGGCTGGCGTCAAGCTGACCCTGCCCAAAGCCGACGTCAGCCAGAAGACCATCACGGTCGATGGCCAGAACATCAGCCTGACGATTGTTCGTCCGGCAGGCGTCAAGGGCACGTTGCCCGTGTTCATGTACTTCCACGGCGGCGGCTGGGTGCTCGGCGACTACCCGACCCACGAGCGTCTGGTCCGGGATCTGGTAGAGGGCTCGGGTGCAGTGGCGGTGTTCGTCAATTACACGCCATCGCCTGAAGCGCACTACCCGGTTGCGATCAACCAGGCGTACGCGGCAACGAAATGGGTTGCCGAGCACGGCAAGGAAATCAACGTCGACGGCAAACGTCTGGCGGTGGCGGGCAACAGCGTTGGCGGCAACATGGCGGCCGTTGTCAGCTTGATGGCCAAAGACAAAGGCACCCCGGCGATCCGTTATCAGGTCCTGCTGTGGCCGGTGACAGATGCCAACTTCGATACCGGTTCCTATGACCAGTTTGCCGAAGGTCACTTCCTCACCCGCAACATGATGAAGTGGTTCTGGGACAACTACACCACCGATCCGAAGCAGCGCGCCGAGATCTATGCGTCGCCGCTGCGGGCCACGACCGACCAGCTTCAAAACCTGCCGCCTGCTCTGGTGCAAACCGCCGGCGCCGACGTGCTGCGCGACGAAGGCGAAGCTTACGCTCGCAAGCTGGACCAGGCCGGCGTGCCGGTTACGGCGGTTCGCTACAACGGCATGATCCACGATTACGGTCTGTTGAACGTGGTCAGCCAGGTGCCGGAAGTGCGCTCTGCGATGCTGCAGGCGTCGCAGGAGTTGAAGGCGCATTTGAAGTAAAGCAACAGCGGTGTGAAAAACGGGTCGACCGCAATGGTCGGCCCGTTTTGCGTTGAGATGGTCGCAAAATATGGGCGATTTGCTGCGACAGCCCGGCCTGATCTGACCCAAAGAACTTGAGCGTTGCCGTAGTCCCTACTTGTAGGAGCGCGCTTGCCCGCGAAAAATATCAGCACATGACATCGCCTAACCTGACTCAGCGCGTTCGCCAGCAAGCCGGCTCCTACAGTTTCGCGTAGGCCGCAGGATCGTTTCGCCGCAGGATTCTTTAGGCCGCAGGCTTCCTTATGCCGCAGATTCCTGAGGCGGCTTGGGTCTGCTGTAGGAGCGCGCTTGCCCGCGAAAAATATCAGCCGTGACATCGCCCAGCCTGACCCACCGCGTTCGCCAGCACGCCGGCTCCTTGGATCGGCGCTATAAGCACTTCGCGCGTTTGATCAAACGGCCGAAAATTAAACGCTCCGCAGGCAATGTGAATCCCAAGAGTCAGCGGCTTTTTTCTGAGTACGAATAGACACTTTCTGCAAGAAATGGACGACGCGTTTTCCATTTCCTTCCTACGTCATCACAGGCACTGCGCTTCGGTTCCTGGCTTTGATCCTGATCATCATTTCTGCCCGACCCGCTCAATCACTCCGAATTGATTGATACGGCCGTCTCAGAATGATCACGACTCAGGACCTGGGCATGACTACCTCACTCGCTCCGATGTACACCAATGAAGTGATAGGCGACTTTCTTCAGTCACTCGATACGCCCACCTTCACTTCTGAACAAATTGCTGAATTTCACGAAGACGCTGTGGCGATCATTCGCAAAAACGAAGCCTACTGTCTGGCTCATCCGCCCACCGGCATCTACCGGCTAGCAACTGAAGGCAGCCAAACAAGCAACGGCGGCATTGTTCAAAAAACGCAGTCACCCATCACGTGCACTTTGGAGAACGGCGAGCAAGTGCGCGTAGCGCATCGCGGAGATTGCGTTCTTTATCCCGATGGTTCCACCGCTCAAATCATCACAGGCGCAGGGCGCAGCAATAGCCACGTTGCACTGGTGGGAAGCCGCTTGTGCAATGGCGACGACATCATCAACACGCCACAGCACCACGTATTGTTCGTAACCCGTCAGGGCGTCCCGTTGGCTGATGACTTTCTGCCCGCCGCCGGTAGCGCGAACGCCGAATAACACCCCCGTTGATTGAAATGCGCGACCTGCCCATCAGGCGTTCGCGGGGATCACCCACGTCTCCAACATTTCGCGTGGACGCGACACCTGAACAGGGAACGAGCATCGATGGCTACCGGTTATTACATTCGACTGTACGACAAGACCAGCTGTGGCGGATTCGTCTTGGAAGCAACCTCTGGCATGGGGTTGCACGGCCTCGATCAGTCGCGAGAGGGCGACGCGGTGAGGTGCGGTGTCGACGGCAAAACGTATCGGATCAGAGGCGGAATTTCCCACATGACCAGTGACGGCATTCGCCTGGCCGGCACCTTGGACAGTGTCAGCGGTTGCCCGTGCAAAGCCCGGTTGGAACCATCGCTGTTCTGTGCCACCTACGAGAACGAGGACAGTCCGGCGGCATTAGCGGCCAGACCTTTTTCCGCCGCTGGTTACCGGCAAGGGGCTACCGCTGCAGCTACGCCGAAGCCTCCCAACGCAAGCCTTACTGCCGACGCGCGGATGGAGCAGGACCTCGAAGAAGAGGAAGAAGAAGTCGAGCAAGAGCAACTCATCACCCTGCGCCTCGGCGTGTTCTTTGATGGCACCGGTAACAACCAGGCCAACAGCGAAACGGTTGCAGGTTGTATGGCGAGCGATGTCGGGCTGGAAAATGAAGCCGAAGAGATTCAGAAGTTCTGTGCCGAGTTTGGCTATGGGATTGACGGGAGTGCGCCGGACAACAGCTTTGGGAATGACACCTCGAATGTGGCGCGGCTTTATGATTTGTATAAGGACCATTCCGACGTCTTGATCAAGCCGGATGCTGAAGAAGCCGCACTAAAGGTTTATCTGGAAGGCATTGGAACTGTCAGCGGAGGCGAAGATGATCTGTGGGGGCAAGCAACTGGTAGAGGTAAAAACGGGGTCGTTGCGCGGGTTGAACAGAGTTCGGCATTGATATTACGTCGCCTAAGAGTATTTAAAGACAACCATCCTGACATAACGATAAAGCAACTTGAAATCGATGTGTTCGGGTTCAGCCGTGGAGCCGCCGCCGCTCGTCATTTCGCAAATGACATACGAAAAGGTGCCCACAGCCTGCTGGCAAAAGCATTGCCTCACAGTGCCTCAATATTCGTCGAAGGGTTCGGTTGGCGAGTCCAGCATGATGTGCATCTGAACTTCATTGGTCTTTTTGACACCGTGCCAGCCATCGTCACGCCGTTCATGCTGGATTTCAGCCCCGGCAACGACCGCAACGGCGGACTCAACCTGGGGCTTCCAACGGGTGCCGCACGCAAAGTGGTGCAGTTGGTAGCGCGGGATGAGCATCGATTGAACTTCGCCCTGATCCGCACCGAGAACGATATCGTTCTGCCCGGCTCGCATTCAGACATTGGCGGCGGCTACCGACCTCATATGCGTGAGCGGCTTCTGGTCGCGAAACCAGCGAGTAGCCAAGAACGAAAGACCACGCTCAACCAACAGTCGCTTGCTTATTCACAATCCATTCAAAGCGTCGGTCCTTTGGTCAGACGCTTGATCGATCAGGGTCTTGAGGTAGAGATACATTGCCGCTCCGAAGACGAAGAGCGCACGCGGGAAAACCAAATCCCTCTATACAAGCAGGTTCACGTCCTCACCACTCTTGATCGCGAGGTGGATGGAGATTTGTCGAAGATTTATCTGAGGGTGATGCGTGAGTTGGGATTACGGTACAGCGTGCCCTTTAAAGATATCCCGCAAATCGCTTCATTAGCTTTGCCGTCAGAACTGGAGCCGATCGCTGAGAAACTGAAAGCCTACGCCTTTGGACATGTAGCCGCGTTAAGCCTCAGCACCGACGAAGAGGCGTTACTCCTGCGTCGCTACATACACCTTTCCGCCAGTTGGAACGCGGTGAAGGAAAGGAATAGAACGAGCATCACACCAATGTTCATCAACCGGCCAACCGATGACTACCAGCGGATTATTCATGGCAATCGGTAGGATCAAGGCGCTGCTTGGATGCGTATTGGGCCTGATTCTGTGCGGATGCAGCAGCGCCAATGACTATGGCGTAGAGCTGCCTTACGACGCATGGCGACTGGGCTTCTTTGCCCCCAACTACATGGAAGTCTGGATCGAGACAGCGGACGTCGTCGATATGAAAGGACGATTATTTAGGCGTGCAATGAGTGGCGTGGCGGCGGTTCAGACTCCACCTAATCTAACAGGTAATCCAAGAGGCTGGCCGACAAGGCCAGGGGACGGAGCAGGTAAGCACGTCTGGCGAGCAGATGTTCCAAGGCAGATCTACGTACGCTGGCAGTCTTTGGCAGAGCCACAGACCTACGAGGCTTACATTGAAATTCCGGAATCAGCTCGGCATGCAATGTTGGAGATCATAGAAAAAACGTACTGCAGAGGAACCAAAGAGTGGATCACCGATCACCGCGAGCTGCTGGTAATCGGGCTCGCTCCGGGCGGCATTGCTAAAACCTGGATAAGAGGCGGGTGCCTAGACCCGATTGAAGTCAGTCGCGTGCAAGGCAAGGTCGTTGAAAAAGGGCCCGACTTGGGACGTACAAACGGTCGTTATGCCCTGGAGCTAGAACCTGAGTCACGGGCCTACATCGACAAATTCGGCATCCCTTATGACTCTTGGTAAAGGCGGATCAAAAAAGGTCAACGTCCTATTGGGATGCGTATTGGGTCTGACCCTGAGCGGATGCAGTAGCGCTAATGACTACGGGGTAGAGCTGCCTTACGACGCATGGCGATTGGGCTTTCTGGCCCCAAACTACATGGAAGTCTGGATCGAGACAGCAAACGTCGTCGATGTGAAAGGACGATTATTTAGGCGTGCAATGAGTGGCGTGGCGGCGGTACAGACCCCTCCCAACCTCAACGGCACTCCAAGAGGCTGGCCCAGGAGACCTGGAAGCGGAGCAGGAAAGCATGTATGGCGCGCTGATGTGCCTCGTTTGATCTATGTCCGTTGGCAATCGTTGGTAGAACCACAAACCTACGAAGCCTACATTGAAATTCCTGAGACAACTCGCCATGCCATGGTGAAAGTAGAGGAGCACACATACTGCAAAGCGGCCAAAACTTGGATCACCGACCACCGCGAGCTGCTGGTAATCGGGCTCGCCCCGGGCGGCATTGCTAAAACCTGGATAAGAGGAACGTGTTTAGACCCGATTGAAGTCAGCCGCGTGCAAGGTCGCATAGTCGAGAACGGTCCTCATGAAGGCCATTCAGACGGCCTTTACTATCGCCCTCCCAATGAGGCATCGCAGGCCTACATCGACAAGTTCGGCATACCTTATGACTCTTGGTAAAGGCGGATCAAAAAAGGTCAACGTCCTATTGGGATGCGTATTGGGTCTGACCCTGAGCGGATGCAGTAGCGCTAATGACTACGGGGTAGAGCTGCCTTACGACGCATGGCGACTGGGCTTCTTCGCTCCCAACTACATGGAAGTCTGGATCGAGACAGCCAATGTCGTCGATATCAAAGGGCGGTTATTTAGACGTGCCATGAGTGGCGTGGCGGGGATTCAGACTCCGCCCAATCTCCGGGGAAATCCAAAAGGCTGGCCTGAACAACCGGGCGACGGAAAAGGCAAGCACGTCTGGCGTGCAGATGTCCCTCGGCTGATCTATGTACGCTGGCAATCGTTAGCAGAACCCCAAACCTATGAAGCCTACATTGATATTCCGGAGCAGATTCAACGATCCATGCGTGAAGGCGGGAAAACCTACTGCGATGCAAGCAAGGTATGGATCGAGGACTACCGAAAGAATCTGGTCGTAGGTCTCGCTCCCGGTGGTGTTGTTAAAACCTGGCTCATGGGAGTTTGTATTGATGCGGTCGAAGTCAGCCGCGTAAAAGGCAAGGTCGTTGAAAAGGGACCTGACTTGGGGCGTACAAACGGTCGTTATGCCCTGGAGCTAGAACCTGAGTCACGGGCCTACATCGACAAATTCGGCATCCCTTATGACTCTTGGTAAAGGCGCATCAAAAAACATCAACGTCTTAATGGAATGCGTATTCAGCCTGATCCTGAGCGGATGCAGCAGCGCCAATGTCTATGGCGTAGAGCTGCCTTACGACGCATGGCGACTGGGCTTCTTCGCTCCCAACTACATGGAAGTCTGGATCGAGACAGCAAACGTCGTCGATGTGAAAGGACGATTATTTAGGCGTGCAATGAGTGGCGTGGCGGCGGTACAGACCCCGCCCAACCTCAACGGAACCCCGAGAGGATGGCCTAAAAAACCGGGCGACGGAGCCGGGAAACATGTTTGGCGTGCAGATGTCCCACGGCTGATCTATGTACGCTGGCAATCGTTAGCAGAACCCCAAACCTATGAAGCCTACATTGATATTCCGGAGCAGATTCAACGATCCATGCGTGAAGGCGGGAAAACCTACTGCGATGCAAGCAAGATATGGATCGAGGACTACCGAAAGAATCTGGTCGTAGGTCTCGCTCCCGGTGGTGTTGTTAAAACCTGGCTCATGGGAGTTTGTATTGATGCGATTGAAGTCAGCCGCGTGCAAGGTCGCATAGTCGAGAACGGTCCTCATGAAGGCCATTCAGACGGCCTTTACTATCGCCCTCCCAATGAGGCATCGCAGGCCTACATCGACAAATTCGGCATACCTTATGACTCTTGGTAAAGGCGGATCAAAAAAGGTCAACGTCCTATTGGGATGCGTATTGGGTCTGACCCTGAGTGGATGCAGTAGCGCTAATGACTACGGGGTGGAGCTGCCGTACGACGCATGGCGACTGGGCTTCTTTGCTCCCAACTACATGGAAGTCTGGATCGAGACAGCCAATGTCGTCGATATCAAAGGGCGGTTATTTAGACGTGCCATGAGTGGCGTGGCGGGGATTCAGACGCCACCCAATCTCCGGGGGAATCCAAAAGGCTGGCCTAAACGAACGGGCGACGGAAAAGGTAAGCACGTATGGCGAGCTGATGTTCCTAGGCTGATCTACGTACGCTGGCAGTCTTTGGCCGAGCCACAGACCTACGAGGCTTACATTGAAATTCCGGAATCAGCTCGGCATGCAATGTTGGAGATCAAAGAAAAAACGTACTGCAGAGGAACCAAAGAGTGGATCACCGATCACCGCGAGCTACTGGTTATCGGGCTCGCTCCGGGCGGCATTGCTAAAACCTGGATCAGAGGCGCGTGCCTAGACCCGATTGAAGTCAGTCGCGTGCAAGGCAAGGTCGTTGAAAAAGGGCCCGACTTGGGACGTACAAACGGTCGTTATGCCCTGGAGCTAGAACCTGAATCACGGGCCTACATCGACAAATTCGGCATCCCTTATGACTCTTGGTAAAGGCGCATCAAAAAACACCAACGTCTTAATGGGATGCGTATTCAGCCTGATCCTGAGCGGATGCAGCAGCGCCAATGACTACGGCGTAGAGCTGCCTTACGACGCATGGCGATTGGGCTTTCTGGCCCCAAACTACATGGAAGTCTGGATCGAGACAGCAAACGTTGTCGATATGAAAGGACGATTATTTAGGCGTGCAATGAGTGGCGTGGCGGCGGTTCAGACTCCACCTAATCTAACAGGTAATCCAAGAGGCTGGCCGACAAGGCCAGGGGACGGAGCAGGTAAGCACGTCTGGCGAGCAGATGTTCCAAGGCAGATCTACGTACGCTGGCAGTCTTTGGCCGAGCCACAGACCTACGAGGCTTACATTGAAATTCCGGAATCAGCTCGGCATGCAATGTTGGAGATCAAAGAAAAAACGTACTGCAGAGGAACCAAAGAGTGGATCACGGATCACCGCGAGCTGCTGGTAATCGGGCTCGCTCCGGGCGGCATTGCTAAAACCTGGATAAGAGGCGCGTGCCTAGACCCGATTGAAGTCAGCCGCGTGCAAGGTCGCATAGTCGAGAAAGGTCCTCATGAAGGCCATTCAAACGGCCTTTACTATCGCCCTCCCAATGAGGCATCGCAGGCCTACATCGACGAGTTCGGCATCCCGTATGACTCTTGGTAAAGGCGGATTCGCCGTAGGCCGCAGGTTTCTTTATGCCGCAGATTTTTGAGGCGGCCTGAATCTGCTGTAGGAGCGCGCTTGCCCGCGAAAAATATCAGCCCGTGAGATTGCCTAACCTGACCCTCCGCGTTCGCCAGCAAGCCGGCTCCTACAGATTCGCGTAAGCCGCAGGATTCCTTACACCGCAAAATTCCTTACGCCACAGGTGTCTTTATGCCGCAGACTTTGAGACGACTTGGATTGACTGTAGGAGCGCGCTTGCCCGCGAAAAACATCAGCCGTGACATCGCCCAGACTGACACACCGCGTTCGCCAGCAAGCCGGCTCCTGCAGATTCGCGTAGGCCGCAGGTGTCTTTATGCCGCAGATTTTGAGACGGCCTGGGTCTGCTGCAGGAGCGCGCTTGCCCGCGAAAAATATCAGCCGTGACACCGCCCAGCCTGACCCACCGCGTTCGCCAGCAAGCCGGCTCCTACAGTTTCGCGTAAGCCGCAGGTTTCGTTTCGCAGCAGGTTTCGCGTAGGCCGCAGGTTTCGTTTCGCCGCAGGATTCCTTAGACCCCAGAATTCCTACCGCAGGCTTCCTTATGCCGCAGATTCCTGAGGCGGCCTGGGTCTGCTGTAGGAGCGCGCTTGCCCGCGAAAAATATCAGCCGTGACATCGCCTAACCTGACCCACCGCGTTCGCCACCACGCCGGCTCCTGCAGTATTGACGTAACAAGCACTTCGTGCCTTTGTTCAGTGCGGCGCGAGCAGCTGAATAATGTCCAGACTGCACCCACAAAAAAGCCCGACTCGAGGGTCGGGCTTTTTCTGTTTCCGGCATCACATCACCGGCATTACAAAAGCGGTGCTTATTTCGCACGGCCTTTGTAGGAACCGCCTTCGCGGGTGTCGATTTCGATCTTGTCACCGATTTCGATGAAGTCAGCAACCTGCAGCTCGGTGCCGTTGGCCAGTTTGGCTGGCTTCATCACTTTGCCCGAGGTGTCGCCACGAGCCGAACCTTCGGTGTAGTCGACGGTACGAACGATGGTGGTCGGCAGCTCTACGGATACCAGACGATCTTCGAAGAAGATCGCTTCGCAGACGTCGGTCATGCCTTCTTCCACGAACGGCAGAACGGCTTCGATGTCTTCAGCGTTCAGCTCGTACATGGTGTAGTCAGTGGTGTCCATGAACGTGTATGTGTCGCCGCTGATGAAAGACAGCGTGGCTTCCTTACGGTCCAGGATCACGTCTTCCAGCTTGTCGTCGGCGCTGTAGACGATTTCAGTTTTGTAGCCGGTCAGCAGGTTTTTCAGCTTGGTCTTCATGATCGCGCTGTTACGGCCCGACTTGGTGAATTCAGCTTTCTGAACCAGCCAAGGGTCGTTTTCCAGCTTGATCACGGTACCGGGTTTAAGCTCTTTACCAGTTTTCATTACGAGTATCCGAATTTGGATGAAAGTTTTTTCTAAGCCCTGTACGAAAAGCCAATTTTCGTACAGGGCTTAATACAAGGCCGCGTATCATATCCAATTTCGGTAAAACCTTACCAGCGCAGTCGTCAGATCCTCCTGCAAGGCCTGTTCCAGACACCAGCGGCGGGCATGCGCGGCCAATTCGGCGGCGTGCCGCTCCAGAGCAATCCAGCCTTGTGCCATGTCCTCGCCAGCATTCCAGTTGCGCCAGACCTGAGTCAGCGCTTGCTGCGCCCCTTCCGAAAGTCCGACCCGGTACAACTCCAGAAACGCGTCCAGCTTGGCCCAGTGCGCATCATCGTCCTGCTCGTAGATGTGCCAGATCAGAGGGCGGCCGGCCCACTGTGCGCGGACGAAGGAATCCTCCCCGCGCACCACGTTGAAATCGCAGCACCAGAGCAGCCGGTCGTAATCTTCCTGACGCACGAAGGGCAGCACCTGAATCGTCAGGTTGTTGCGCGCGTGCACCGAGCCGGCACTCAATGCCTCCATTCCCAACCATCGTTGCACATCGCCGAGGATGCGTCCTTCGGGCACCAGCAGGTGGGTCTGACGCTCGGCCTGCGCCAGGCAGTCCAGCCAGCTGCCAAGCCCGGCGTGCTCGTAGGCAAACAGCGAGATCAGCCGTGCATCGGCGAGCGGCAGGATGTTCAAGCGCTGAAGGAAGGCCTGTCGTGCGGCAGGGTCTGACTCGAAGGCCTGGCGTTGCTCGATCAGGCCCGCCTCACGCAGCAACCCGCCGGTCTTGTCGGTGAAGCCGGGGAAAAAGAAATATTTGCGCACGCCCGAGGACTGGATCGACGGCAAGCCGTGGCATCCCGATACCCAGTCTTCAGCGCTGAGGTATTCGAGGTTGAACCAGAGCGGGCGATGTTCACACGCCTCCATGGCCTGAATGTATTCCGCTGGCAGGCGACAGGCGAAGGCTTCGACGACCACTTCAGGCAGCTCCACGGGCCGCCATTCTTTGGGCCAGCGGCAAACGGTCACGCCGTCGCTGATTTGCTCGTCGGCCAAAGGATCAGCGCCCGGACGCAGCCGCGCAAAGGCATTCAGATCGTCAATCCAGAGGCGCACGTTCAGGTCGTGCTCGGCGACCAGTTGTCGGGCCAGGCGAAAGGTCACGCCGACGTCGCCGAAATTATCGACAACGCTGCAGAAAATATCCCAAGAGGCTTTCATCCGGGCTCCCTGAGGATGTTCAAAAAAACCGATTGTCCTTCATCAGGACGCAGAACCACCAGCCCCGGCCGTGCGACAATCGCCGTCACCGCTGGCCACCTGCATACAAGTCTGGAGTCTGTCATGTACGTCAAGCACCGCGAATTGTCCGTCACGCTGCGCCCGCTCAAGCTGATCGCGTCGATTGCTGCTGGCATTTGGCTAGGGTTCATGGCCGTGCTACTGACCCTGTGGCTGATCTACGCCCTTCTCCCCGCCAGCCAGACGCAAGCGTTGAATGACGCGGCCGCCCAGTTGGCCAACCCGCCGTCGGCCAAGCCAAAGCCCGAGAGCGCCAACCCGATGTTCGACCAGTACCAACAGATGCTGCGCGACAGCGAGGCCCGCCAGTCGCAGGCGGCCGAACAGGCGGAACGCCAGCGCAGCTTCAACGGGCCAAAGTGCCAGTTCTGGATGCAGCAAAACCAGACCGCTCCGAGCGAGAAAAGCCGCGCGAGCGTTTATCAGTTCTGCGGATAGAACCCCTTGTCGAGTCAACCCATGCCCCTGAACAAGTCAGCAGTCCTGCAGTGCATCGTCGAACGGCTGCAGGTCGATCTCGACGTGGCCGTACGCGCCGCGCAGACCGCTTACGAAACCGCGACCCACGAAGAGAACATCGCCGAGAACAAGTACGACACGCTCGGGCTGGAGGCCTCGTACCTGGCTGCGGGTCAGGCGCGCCGGGTGGAGGAAATTCGCCAGTCACTGAACCTGTGTCGCCAGCTTGTGCTGAAGCCTTTCGACGAACAGCGTGGCATTCAGACCGGCGACCTTATCGCGCTTCAGGCAGACAACGGTACGCAGCAGCTTTTGTTTCTTGCACCAGACGCGGCGGGGCTCAAAGTCAGTCTCGGGGAGCAGTCGATTACCGTGATCACCCCGCGCGCGCCTCTGGGCCAGAACCTGCTCGGCAAGCTCGACGGGGACGAGGTGCAGGTGGTGGTCAACGGCAGCCGCCAATCCTTCGAGATCACGCAGATCCTGTGATCCACTGATCATTTGCAGGGTTGTAGCGTCCGACTTTTTGTGGGTAAGGTGCGTTGTCGCACGATAAACGGTGAATCCCGGAATACGGAGCCGGGGACACGGATTTAACCAAGGAGATATTTCATGACGAACGTCATCACTTTCCCTGACGCCCATGAACGTGATCGCCTCAAGTCCAGTGACCACCAGGGGTTGAGATACCTGAACAAGAAAGAGCGACAACTGATCGACCGCCTTCGCATGACCAGTCACGCGGGCCGTCAGTACGTTTACGACTACGCCAGTATCATGCAGCGTTCCAAGCCGCTGTACCCCGAACCGGTGGATTAAACGGCACACGGTGGTTCAGCACAGGTTCAGTACAACGCTACCGGGCGCAGGCTTGGAGTGGGCGCATGTTTCTGTCCTCGGGAAAGCAGCATGTCCACTGCACCGCTTGGCTCTGCGCCCGCTTTTACGCCTGCCGGATCAATTTTGACGGTTCCCGGCGAACGCGATCTGCCTGTGTCATCCATTTCGCCTGACCCACCGCGTTCGCCAGCAAGCCGGCTCCTACAGGTCCGTGTCCTGCCTTAATAAATCGGCCAACGCAGCACCCGGTGTAGGAGCGCGCTTGCCCGCGAATGCGATCTGCCGGTGTCATCCATTTCGCCTGATCCATCGCGTCCGCCAGCAAGCCGGCCCATACAGGTCCGTGTCCTGCCTTGATAAATCGGCCAACGCAGCACCCGGTGTATGAGCGCGGTTCCCGGCGAATGCGATTTGCCTGTGTCATCCATTTCGCCTGATCCATCGCATTCGCCAGCAAGCTGAACTGGCCTAATGATTTTGGACATCTCAATCGGACGCTATGATGGCGTCCAAATCCGAGGTGTTATGGGCATGCGTACTTCTTATTCAAATGAATTCAAACTCAAGGCTG
>Ga0308170_10000313_pt1 | contig 71547 bp, 58 predicted proteins | sample PhyBR2_2_FD_202136 | JGI IMG/M metagenome (GOLD analysis project Ga0308170, IMG submission 202136) | Phyllosphere microbial communities from UC Gill Tract Community Farm, Albany, California, United States - DLSLSB.R2 | ecosystem: Host-associated > Plants > Phyllosphere > Unclassified | place... | reverse complement strand
CGCCAATGAAGCCGATCATGCCTGACACGCCTTCGCGAAGCACCTTGGCGTGGGCGTTGGTGCGGTAGCCGAGTTCTTCAACCGCGTCCCACACCCGTTGCCGGGTATCGGCGGAGAATCGCGAGCCTGGCGCTGAATTCAACACCAGGGAGACGGTGGCCTGGGATACGCCTGCGGCAGCGGCCACGTCGTGCATTGTGGGCCCGACTGAAGGCTTGGCTCTAACCATGTACCCGTCTCCCTGTTGAGTGATGCTTATTAGTTATTCGTATAACAAGAGAAAAATGTAGCACGGGTCACAGGCTCGGTCAACGCGGAATTCAAGAAAATTCACTGGCGCCATTGCTTCGGCGCGCGCAGGCCAAGCGCACCGGAGCGCAGCTAGCTGGCGCTGGAATCCAAATCCCACAAATGATGCACAAAATCGTGCCACGCATACTGGTTCAAGGACTCCACGGTAAACGCCGACCCATTCGAGCGCAGTCCACGCCGCGAATAGGACGCCTCATCGATGCTGCCTAATTTCTGCGCATACTTTGTTGCCGCATCCCGAAGCCGCGTGACGACGTCACCAGGCTCAAGCGCGTTGTAGTTGCCTTCGGCTGCGGCTTGGTCCTGATCCCAATTGGGGAAGGTGGGGTCATCGTGCTGGAGCATCAGATCCAGCCGGCCATTCATGATCTCCAGCATCTGCGCCACGTGAGCGGCGTACTCTTGATCGCTCCATCGCGCAGGGCTGGTCCTCACCCGCGCTTGCGGCCTGGACAGTGCCGACACATAGCGTTCCACGCCATCTGGCAATTGCCCGATGACGTCCGCGGGAGTCACCGCGCGGACGTCGTATCGGCACTGCGGGCAAACCGATTCCAGGACAAAGGTCCAATTCTTCTGATCCGGAACAATTTCGCTCATGAGCTCATCTTCCACCGTGCCCGGCAGCCTTGCCAGTTTGCGACCGGGGCAAGCAACAATCTGGTGCCGAATGAATAACTAGCCGCCGCGAACCGTAGAATTGAGCCCATGCGCATTGTGGTTTTGGTTTCAGGCACCGGTTCGAATCTCCAGGCAGTCATCGACGCGGTGCAGGCCGGCGAACTGCCCAACGTCGAGATCGCCGCTGTCGGCGCCGACAAGCACGATACCTTCGGCGTGGAACGTTCGGCCCAGGCCGGAATCGAAACCTTCGTGGTGAACTTCAAGGACTACGAGGATCGCAAGGACTGGAACCACGCGCTGACCGAAAAGTGCCTTTCCTACGCGCCGGACTATGTGGTGTCCTCCGGCTTCATGCGCATCGTCGGCGAAGAATTCATCAATGCCTTCGATGGCACCTATATCAACACCCACCCGGCCCTGCTTCCGTCCTTCCCGGGCGCCCACGGAGTGCGCGATGCGCTGGCCTACGGCGTGAAGGTCACCGGATGCACCGTGCACATTGCCGATGCCGGCGTGGACACCGGCCCGATCCTGCGCCAGGAAGCGGTGGCCATTGACGATGATGACACCGAAGAGACCCTGCATGAACGCATCAAGGTTGTGGAGCGCCGCCTGCTGATTGCCACCCTCGCGGATCTGGCACAGGGCAAGTAGCCTACCCTATCGTGCTGGTGCCGGAGGGCGAGCCATCAAGGTGCGTAAAATTGATGTCGAGATGACTGAGCAAACACCCCAGGCCGCAACAGCTGCACCCACCGAACTGTTCACCGACGCGGAACTGGCCACCGCGCTGAAGGTCCTGTCGGTGGTGCACCAGCTGGATTCCGATGACCAGCGCCATATCGCGGTGCGCCGTGCAACCAGCAACATGTTCAAAGCCGCCAAGCGCTACCGCAAGTCGCAGAAGCGCGCCGAAATCAGCGCCGCGGACCGTGCACTGATCGAAAGCACCGCCACCGGTTCGCCGCAGCGCCTGGATGATGAAACCCTGGGCCTGGACCTGAGCACGCCCACCCAGGGCGAGAGCGCCGGAGAATTCCGCAAGCCCCGTGGCTGCTACATCTGCAAGCAGCGCTACACCACCGTGGACGCCTTCCACCACTACCTCTGCCCAGACTGCGCGGCGGCCGGGCGCGATCGCCGCGAGGCCCGCGCCGACCTGAGCGGCAAGCGCGCGCTGCTCACCGGCGGACGCGCAAAAATCGGGATGCATATTGCCCTGCGCCTGTTGCGCGACGGGGCGCACACCACCATCACCACGCGCTTTCCCAAGGACGCGGCCCGGCGCTTCGCCTCCATCGAGGATAGCGGCCAATGGCTGCATCGGTTGCGGATTGTCGGCATCGACCTGCGCGACCCGGCGCAGGTGATCTCATTGGCGGATCGCGTGGCCGCCGAAGGCCCGCTGGACATCCTGATCAACAACGCCGCCCAGACCGTGCGGCGCACCACCAACTCCTACCAGCACCTGATCGAATCCGAGCAGCAGCCGCTGACCGGTGCATTGCTGGCCAGCAACGGCGGCCCGGAACTCTGGGGCGAAGCCAACCCGCCTGCCGAGCATCCCAAGGCCCTGGCCAGCGCGTTCAGGCTGGAGGACTCCGCGCTGCTGGCCCCGGCACCGCTGGGCAGCTACGACGCACAGAAGCTGGCTGAACTGGCCATGAAAGCCGGATCGGCCTCGCTTCAACGAATTGCCGCAGGCACTGCCATCGATGCCGGCGGACTGGTCCCCGACGTGGTCACCGAAAATTCCTGGACCCAAATTCTGGGCGACGTGGATGCCCTGGAAATGCTTGAAGTGCAGCTGTGCAATGTCACCGCGCCTTTCCTGCTGGCTTCCCGTTTGCGCCCGGCGCTGGCCGCCAGCGATGCACGGCGCAAATACATCGTGAACGTCTCGGCCATGGAAGGCCAGTTCTCCCGCCGCTACAAGGGCGCCGGGCACCCGCACACCAATATGGCCAAAGCCTCGCTGAATATGCTCACCCGCACCAGCGCCGAAGAAATGCTGTCAACCGACCGAATCCTGATGAGTGCGGTGGACACCGGCTGGATCACCGACGAACGCCCGCATGACTCCAAGGTCCGCATGGTCGCCGAAGGATGGCACGCACCGCTGGACCTGATCGACGGGGCGGCGCGGGTCTACCAGCCAATTGTCGACGGGGAACGCGGAATCGATCTCTACGGCTGCTTCCTCAAGGACTACGAACCTTCGCCCTGGTAGGCCGCTGATTCACGGTTCTTCGCCCATTTCTGCCAGGATCGCGCGCAGGTTGCGCAGGGCATAGTGCTCCCGGGACTTCACCGTGCCTTCGGGAATGTGCAGGTCATGGGCTGCCTGGGCCACCGTGGAACCGAAAAAGTGCAAATGCAGCACGACGAGCCGATGCTCGGCGCTCAAGCGCATCAGCGCCTGCTGCATCAGCAGCCGGTCCAGAACCTGGACATTGCCATCCTCGGCTCCGGCAGCTGCGGGATCCGCATCGCCCAGCAGGTCGGCATGAATGCGCGCCGCGGCCCGGCGATGCTCATCGATGATGACATGCCGCGCCGTTGCAAACAGGTAGCCGCGCAGCGACCCGGTGATAACCGGTGCGGCCTTCCAAACTTTCAGCACGGTTTCCTGCACCACGTCATCGGCTTCTTCCCGGCTGCAGTACCCGCGCAACGCGAAGCGGCGCAGGGCATCTGCATGCTCGCGGTAGATCTCGGACACCAGCTGGGCATCCCGGGGCGCCTTGGCTCCGCCTGGTCTTGGCTGGGACAAGGCGCTAGGTCCCGGAACACGCCAGGGCGGCACGTGGTACATCCATGGCCCAAGTATGGGCAAGATTCTTTCCTAGCGGTGAACCTGGCGGGGATTCCCTGCGTCCTACAAGGTAGGGGCTGAATGCCCACGCTTGAGGTGGGTCCAGCTTTTGAGAGGGGATCGGATCATGGGTATCAAGAATGGCAAAAAATGCGCGGCCGGGGTGGCCGCGCTGTTCGGCACCGCGTTGCTGCTGGCAGGCTGCTCAGGCGATGGCGGATCGGAGGGCGGAACCGGCGGCATGTATGGAGGAGGCGGGGAAAGCACCAGCCCAGTACCTCAGGAATCATCCTCAGGGGTGGATCTTGGGGTGGCGGCAACAGAATTGGGCGATGTTGTGGTGGATTCGCAGGGGATGACCCTGTACTACTTCACCAAGGATGAGCCAAACACCACGACCAGCGCCTGCACCGGGGATTGCCTGGCCAAGTGGCCGATTGCCACCACCACGAGCGATGACCCGACGCTGGAGGGGGTTTCCGGCGAGGTGAACGTCATCGAAAGCCCCGACGGGCAAAAGCAGCTGACGCTCAACGGCATGCCGCTGTACACGTTCGCCCAGGACGCCAAGCCCGGGGATACCTCCGGACAGGGCGTGGGCGGGGTCTGGTACGCGGTGGCCCCGGACGGCACGATGATCCAGTAGGCAGCGGGAGTCAGCCCAAGGGAAAGAAAGGGGCCAGGATCGGCACCCAGCCGCGTGCCGATCCTGGCCCCTCACGCCTGCGGGCTATTGCGCCAGGCTGAAGCGCAGGGTGCGCACCTCGAAGGGGCCCAGCGCCAACGGCAGCGAGCCGTCGTCGAGGCCGATCGCGCCGTCACCCAGCGGATCTTCGAGCAAGCTCGCCGTTGTCGCTGCGGCCACCGGGACGTTGAGCTGCAGCTCGCCGCGGGCACGGCGGCCCAGCGACTCGTAGACTCGCACCAGCAGATCGCCGGAACGATCAGCGGCCAGCTTCACGCTGGAAACCACCAGCCCCTCGCCCGTGATCCTCGCCAAAGGAGCCACGGGCCGGGAACCGCTGATGGTGCGCTCGGCGCTGTTCAGCAAGGCTCCGGCCTTGGTCACCGCGGCAATATCCGCGCCAACGACCAGGCCATAGCGGTGGGTCTGCAGGCCCTGGTCCGTTTGCGGATCAGGGAAGCGCGGAGCACGCAGCAAGGACAGGCGCATCGTGGTGGTGACCTGGGCGTCCTTGGCGTCGCGGGTGACGTCAAAACCGTAAATGGAATCATTGATCACCCCGACCCCGAAGCCGGGTTCCTCAGCCAGCGCGAAACGGTGCATGGAGGTCTCGAACTTCGCGGCCTCCCAGCTGGTGTTCACGTGGGTCACCCGCTTGTGATAGCCGAATTGGGTTTCGGCGGCAATCTGCTCGGCGCGCACATCCAGCGGGAAGGCCACCTTGAGAAACTTCTCTGCCTCGTGCCAATCGGTGCTCTGGAAGATCTGCACGGTGCGCTCGCCGGGAGCCAACGACACTTCCTGCACCACGGCGGACTTGGAGAAGTTGCGGCGGATGGTGACGACCTGGCTGCCGTCCTCGCGCGAGGCCAGCTCCAATGAGTCGCAATCGCGCAGATCGGTGACCTGGTTGCGGTAATACTTGTCCACGTCCCAGGCATCCCACATATTCGGGAAGTCCTGGTGCAGCTGCAAGAGGTTGGCTTCCTGGCCCGGCGCGATGGCCTCGCGTCCCGTCGCCAAATCCACCGCCGAGGTGATCAGGCCCTGGGCATTAATCACCACGCGGATCACGCCGTTATCGAGGACATAGCCGCCGTCGGCGGCCGTTGCCTGTACCTGGGATGCGGGCCTGGAGTCCAGCGCCTTGGCTTCGCCGAAGGCCAGCGTGTTGCGGGTGAATGCTGCCGAGTTGAAGGTGATGGGCGCGGATCCCGTACCGGCCAGCCGTTGCTGGGCTCCATGGATCAGCTGCTCGGCTTGCTCGACGACCCGGGCGTAGCGTGCCACGACCTCCCGGTGCACCCACGCGATGGACGTGCCGGGCAGGATGTCATGGAACTGGTGCAGGAGCACGGTTTCCCAGAGCTCGTCCAGCTGCTCGTAGGGGTACTCGGCGCCGGTGTATGCGGCGGCGGTGGCGGCCCACAATTCGGCTTCCACCAGCAATTGCTCGGTGCGGCGGTTCCCTTGCTTCGTCTGGTGCTGGCTGGTCAGCGTGGCACGGTGCAGTTCCAGGTAGAGCTCGCCCACCCAGACCGGGGGATTCGGAAGCTGGGCTTTGGCCCGGTCGAAGAAATCGTTGGGGTGTTCCCAGCGTACTTGGGCGCTGCCCTCGAGGCTGGCCAGGCGCTTGGCCTTCCCGGTCATCTCGCGGGTGGTGCCGCCTCCGCCGTCGCCCCAGCCCACCGGGGCGATGGAATTATTGGCGACGCGTGCTTCACGGAATTGGCGGGACGCCTTGGCCACTTCCTCGCCGGAAAGCTGCGAATTGTAGGTGTCCATGGAAGGGAAATGGCTGAAGATGCGCGAGCCATCGATGCCTTCCCAATCGAAGGAGTGATGCGGGAATTTGTTCTGCTGGTTCCATGAGATCTTCTGGGTGAAGAACCACTCGAACCCGGCGCGGCGCATCAGCTGCGGCAGGGCAGGGGAGTAGCCAAAGGAATCGGGCAGCCACACGCCCTTGGAGGCCACCCCGAATTCGTCGCGGAAGAACTTCTGGCCATACAGGAATTGGCGAACCAGCGATTCGCCGGAGGGCATCACGGTATCCGACTCGACCCACATGCCGCCCAGGGGCAGGAAGCGCTCGTCGGCAACGGCCTGCTTGACCCGGTCCCACACCTCGGGGCGGTGGGTCTTCAGCCACTTGTACTGCTGGGCGCTGGACATGCCGTAGAGGAACTCGGGTTCATCGCCGAGCAGCTCAACCATGGACGAGCAGGTGCGCGAAACCTTGCGGATGGTTTCCCGCAACGGCCACAACCACGCGGAGTCGATATGCGAGTGCCCGATCGCCGAGATCTGGTGCGCGCTGTGCTCGGCGGGTGCGGATAGCACCCCGGCGAGTTCGCCGCGGGCCCGCTGCGCCGTGGCGGTGATGTCTTGCAGGTCCAGAACATCCAGGGCGTTATCCAGGGCCTGGAGAATCTGCATCTTCCGCGGGCCTTGGGGCAACTGCTCCTGAAGGTCCAGCAGCACCTCGAGATCCAGTGCCAGGTCATGGACGGCTGGTTCGAAGACTGCCAGATCCATGCGGCGGGTGGTGTAGAGCTTGCGGCTCGAGGAGGTCAGAATATCGCCCTGCTCTGTTGGCAGGAACGGGTGGTGGTCCAGCAGCACCGGATTGGATGCGGCTTCAAGGTACAAATCGACCACTTCATCGCCAGCGGCAGACTCCGCGATCGGCACCCACTGGTTGCGCGGGTTCAGCGCCTTGATGGTGATGCCGTCCGGGCGATAGACCAGTCCCTCGCATTGGAAGCCGGTCATATTCACATCAAACCCGAGGTCGATGACTGCTTCGACGCGGCGCCCAGCCCAGCTGGCGGGAACCGTGCCCTGCAGGTGGAACCACGTGGTGCCCCACGCGGCACCCCATCCGGTGCCCACCTGTGTTGGCGAGAATTCCAGGGCCAGCCCCTCGCGAGGGGTGACTGGTTCGCCGGGAAGCTCATGCCACGACACCTTCAGGGGAACCGACTGGGAGTAGATGGCAGGCAGGACACGCTCCTGCAGTACTCGTTTGACTCGACCGGTGGTCAGTGAGGTGTCGTCGTGCATTGCTGCCTTTCCCAGGGTGCTACCCCGAAAATCAGCGGGGTGGTTCTCTGCCAGACTACCGAAAATCACTGATGAAACAGCTATTTATTCGAAGAGTGGGGAAAGTTTTCTGGCAAATGGCTTGGGATCGTAGCCGGCACTTTCCGTTTCTGGAAAAATCGCCATGGCTTGGAATACGCCAATCAGGCAATCTATCCAAGGTCCTTGCATCGGCAGAGCGATATCAGCATGCCGTCCGGGATCCGAATTGGAAGGCTCAAAGATCTAATGCGCTCAGATGCTTTGCAACGACGCGAGACGATTCTCCATGCAACTCGGGAGCTCTTCGCCCAGCACGACGCCACCATTGCAATGGACCTCATTGCCCAGCACAGCAATGTGGGAATCGGAACTCTCTACCGCAACTTCGCTTCTCGGGCCGAACTGATTGAAGAAGTCACCGTCACGACCCTGCAAGAAATTCTGGATGCCGCCATCAGCGCCGAGTCGAACTTGCATGGGGAACCCCAGGCCTGGACCGAATTCCTGGAGGACCTGGTCAAGCTGAATCTCGGCGCGTTGAGCGAAGCGCTCGGGGCCGCCTTGCCATCGGCGTTGAGCGAGCGGGTGCTGCTGGCGCAACGGGAATGCGCTCAAGCGGTGAGCCGGGTCCTCGAGCTGGCCAAGGGCCACGATCTGGTGCGTGAAGATCTCAATGGAGTAGAGCTGGTAACCGCCATCGGCGCGGCCACCCGACCCTTGCCACGGCCCTTCAAGGATCAAGCCCCTCAGCTTCAGGAAAGACTGGTTCAGCTCATGCTGGACGGCTTTAGGCCAAAAGCCGTGGCGGTTCTCGCATAAAACAGGGAGAGCGCAAATCGGCCAGAGCTGGGCTGCTGGCCTGTCGACCGCTTCAGTGCCAGTGCTGGAAAAGATCGGGCAGTCGCCCGATCAGCTCATCCCAGTTTCCCGCAACCACCGAAAACGATGGCGCTTTTTGGCTCCTTGTCGGGTCATCGCGCCCGCACCAGATTGGCGTAGGGCAGTTTGTTGAAGTTGGCGTGAAAATTCTCGTGATACGCCGCCAACGCGGCGTTCAGCTCTTCGGTGGGCAGCTCTTTCCAGGCGATCAAGAGCTTCCCAGAGCCAGCCAGCTGCCAGATCAACCGGCCATCCCAATGTCCTGGCGGTTTGCCTTGGCCGAAATCGACAAATTCCTGGATCTGCCGGCGCAAGCCGCGGTTTCCCTGGCTCCCGGGGCCAGCCTTGCCGATATACAGGACCTCGCTGCCATCGACCCATTCGCTTGCCAGCTGGTCCGGCTTGAGCGACGGATTTTTCTTCTTGAATGTGCCTGCGGTGCTGCGGTTGAGGAACCGAGGCTCAAAGCCCTTGGGGGCCAGCACGGCAAATATCCCTTGGCGCTGCGGGATGCGATTGATTTCCAGCGAGGCGACGGAGCGGAAGCCAGTGAATCCGTCGTTTTTGAGGTGCTTCTGGTCAAAGGTCATTGATTGTTCCCGTCGCTGTGCTTCGCCATGCTTACCGCCAAAGATGCTGCGACGATCTATCTGCTGAAGAGGTGTAGTCCTCCAATTATAGGGGCGACAGGAGACCGTGGCCGCTTTGCGCCGCGGCAGCCTAGCCCAATTCCCGGCCCCTGGTTTCGGGGGCGAACCTGGCCATGAAAATCACGGCGATGACGACCAGAACCGTTGCTCCGGCAAAGAGCCCGGGCAGGCCAATCACCGGCCACAGCGCGGCAAAGAGCAGCGGGCCGAAGCCTGCAGCAAAGCGCGACATGGTCGAGGCCCAGCCGAATCCGCTAGCCCGCAGCTCGGTCGGATACAGCTCGGAAACGTAGGCATACAGCACCGGGATGGCCACCTGGACGACGACGCCGAAGACCAGTACCCATCCCACGGCCGCCGAGGGAACCTGCAAGTTCAGCGCCACCAGGATCAGCACAATTGCTGAGAGCGGGGCAGAGATCGCCAAGAGCCATTTGCGGCCCACGCGTTCCACCAGCAAGGCCGCGGCCGCCACGCCAACCAAGCCCATCAGCGCCATGACAGCGGTGGCGAAGAAGGAGGCCGACTGGGCCATGCCGGCTTCCGTGAGAATTGAGGGCAGCCACGTCAGCGCCAGGTAGTACACCAGCAGCACGGTGACAAACAGCAGCCAGCTGGTCGCGGTGATTTTCCAGGAGTAGCGCCAGAGGGCCACAACCTGCTCCCACCAGCGCGCCGGGCGCTCGGCGGCAGGCTGCTCGATGATGTACTCGCGCGGCGTGGCGCCGGTGCGCTCGACCAGCTGGTCAATGACGGCACGCGCGTGGGCCTCTCGTCCCTTGGCTGCCAGATACAACGGGGATTCAGGCACGGAACGCCGGACCAGGAACACCATGAACGCCGGGAGGATCATCACGGCCAGGATCAGCCGCCAGTTATCGGCGGTGGCCATGACCCAGCCCGAGACGAAGAAGGACAGCGCGGCGCCAATCGGCCACCACCCGTCCATCGCGGTAAGAACCCGCCCGCGCAACTTGGCTGGCGTGAATTCGCCGACCAGGGCGTAGTCCACCGGAATGCAGCCGCCCAGCCCGACGCCGGCGAGGAAGCGGAATGCGACGAAGAACCCGAAGTTCGGAGACAGCGCACCCAGGACGGTGAACACCGCGAACATCAGCAAAGTCATGCTGAAAGCGTTTTTTCGCCCGAACCTGTCCGCGATGCCGCCCCACAAGAAGGCGCCCACGGCCATGCCCACCAAGTTGGAGGTGCCCAGCAGCGCCGCGGTGGGACGTTCCAGGCCCCATTCCTGGGCAACCAGCGGGATCAATGCCCCGTTCAATGTCACATCCCAGGCATCGAACATGAACCCCAGGCCGCCAATGATGAAAATGGCGCCTTGGACCTTCCACTTGAAGGGTAGTTCTTGCACGATGGTCGTGCCCGAGGGCGGGAGTGCAGAAGACACGGTGCGGCGCCTTTCTCAGTGCGAGCAAAAGTGAGTGTGTACCGCGTCGAAGCATAGCCGAAAACCATTTCAGGTCCGTAGCTCTCTACGCTTCTTTGCTGGCCACGTCAAGACCTGTTGTCAGCGCGGGGGAGGGAGTAATCTCTGGGCATGGGAGTAGATTGGGCCGCTCTCGAAGAGGCGATACGGGTGACCGCCCTTCGGCACGCGGCGGAAGTGATTGCTGGACACCCGGACCAAGACTTCTATGCCATTGCCCTGCACGGGGTCAGCACGGAGGAAAGCGAGAGCATCGCGATGCCGCTGCTCGCGCTGAACTCTGTACAGGCTCTCGAAAGAGACCGTGCCACGGCATCCCGCGAAGAATTGGTGGAACGCGGCGAGGACGCCGATGAACCAGCCGATTACGAGGACCGCCCGGATGCCCGGGTGGATAGCCCGTTGGAATCCGAAGAAGTCACATTGGAAGAAAACTCCATTGTGATTTCCGACGCTGATGACGAGGACCTCGACGACGAAGATCAAGAGGGCGTCGAAGAAGACGATCTTGACCAGGTTCTTGCCTCGCTCGAAGAAGGCCTGGAGGCCGATGACGCCGAAAGCTTCTACTCGGATAAGTGGGAGCCGAGCGATTGGCACTGGTCAGCTATTGATTTATGCGAGGATCCGGCGGCAACGCTGTGGTCCGATGCGATGACCGGCCTTGCTTCACGCGAGGGGTGGGAACCGACCATCAAGCGCTACTACGGCACGCTGGTGGCCGTGGCCAAGGCACTGCGCGAAGAGCTCCAGCAGCGCACCCCCGCTGATCTTGTTTGCTACGTCGCCGATGAGGACCATGCCGAGAAGCTCTTGCGGCTTTGCCTGACTGACCAGCAGCTTTCCAAGTATTTCCCGCAGCTCTCCGCGCTCGTTGAAGGGGAATGACACGAACTGAAAAATCGGGCAAGGACTTGGCTAGAATGAGGGCGGTGGCCTGTGTGCTGCCCGCCCCATTCATTCTCACCGCCGGGAGAAAAATTTCGTGAGTAAGACCGTCCTGGACAAAGTCGCCATCCGCCGCGCACTGATTTCCGTCTACGACAAGACCGGCCTGGAGGAGCTGGCCGCCGGACTGCACGCTGCAGGCGTCCAGCTGGTATCCACCGGTTCCACCGCCAAGAAGATCGCCGCTGCTGGAATTCCGGTGACCGAGGTTGAGCAGGTGACCGGTTCGCCTGAAATGCTCGACGGCCGCGTCAAGACCCTGCACCCGCGCATCCACGGCGGCATCCTTGCTGACCGCCGCGTTTCCGAGCACATGGACACCCTGTCCTCGATGGACATCGAGCAGATCGACCTGGTGGTCGTCAACCTCTACCCCTTCGTGCAGACCGTTGCTTCCGGCGCATCCCAGGATGAGGTTGTCGAGCAGATCGACATTGGCGGTCCAGCCATGGTCCGCTCGGCTGCCAAGAACCATGCAGCGGTATCGATCGTTGTCGACCCGGCCTTCTACCCGCAGGTGATCTCCGCAGCTGCTGATGGCGGCTTCGACTTGAAGACCCGCCGGCGTCTTGCGGCCAAGGCCTATGCCCACACCGCAGCCTATGACACCGCGGTGGCTTCGTGGACCGCCAGCCAGTTCCTGGACGAAGATGGCGACGGCGTCATCGACTGGCCAGCCTACGCAGGCGTCGCCCTGCAGCGTTCGGCCGTGCTGCGCTATGGCGAAAACCCGCACCAGCAGGCAGCGCTCTACATTGACGAAGCCGCGCCAGCCGGAATCGCCCAGGCTGACCAGCTGCACGGCAAGCCAATGAGCTACAACAACTACGTTGATGCCGACGCTGCATTGCGTGCCGCTTTCGATTTCGAGAAGCCGGCTGTAGCTGTGGTGAAGCACGCCAACCCCTGCGGCGTTGCCGTGGCTTCCGACGATGCTGCCGATCCGATTGCCGACGCGCACCGCAAGGCGCACGCTACCGACCCTGTCTCCGCTTTTGGCGGCGTGATTGCTGCCAACCGCACGGTGACCAAGGAAATGGCCGAAACCGTCAAGGGCATCTTCACCGAGGTCGTTATCGCACCGGACTTCGAAGCTGAAGCCGTCGAGATCCTTTCGGCGAAGAAGAACATCCGCTTGCTGGCGATGCCGGAAGGCTATGACCGGAACAAGAACGAGTTCCGCCAGGTTTCCGGCGGCATGCTGGTTCAGGCAGGCGACAAAATCGACGCCGAAGGCGACAAGCCAGAGACCTGGACCCTTGCTGCGGGCGAGGCTGCTGACGCAGCTACCCTTGCTGACTTGGAGTTCGCATGGAGCGCGGTGCGCGCAGCGAAGTCCAACGCCATCTTGCTGGCCAGCAATGGCGCAGCGGTCGGCATTGGCATGGGCCAGGTCAACCGCATCGATTCCTGCAAGCTTGCCGTTGAGCGTGCTAACACCCTGGGCGTGAAGGTCGAGTCCGGCGCGGATGCTGCCGGCGGTGCCGAGAATGCTGACGGCGCTGCTTCGGAGCAGCGTGCTGTGGGTTCCGTGGCTGCCTCGGATGCCTTCTTCCCATTCGCTGATGGCCTGCAGATCCTGATCGATGCCGGCGTGAAGGCTGTTGTGCAGCCTGGCGGTTCGGTGCGCGATGAGGAAGTGATCGCAGCCGCGAACGAAGCCGGCATCACGATGTACTTCACCGGTGCACGCCACTTCTTCCACTAGGAGCACGGGGCAGTAAGCCGTAAAGACCTCAGGTCTTGAACCCTTCGGGGTTCATGACCTGAGGTCTTTCATGCACCAAGGTCATTGAATGCCGACTCTGAACCATGCGAAATTTTCGCGCCTGATAGCCCCCAACGCCTAATACTGCTGGATGCCTTTTCTGCCCAATTTTCGGGCGCCGGACCGAAAACGCAGGAAGCAACCGTTGCGCAGTGCGTGGCCAGAACGCGTGTTGACCCCTAGTCAAACAACTTCAATGCCGGGATTTGCCGCGCGCATCCGGTGCAGCGGATACACTGCGGTGCCGTTGTCGTCCAGCTCATGAGTGGAGATGATGAGGCCCGTGGACAAGGCGTTGTCGATGCGCTCGGCGAGCGCTCCAGTTGACTCCTCTCGAAGGGTCTGCTCCCAGGTTTTGGTCCCCAATTGCAATAGTGGGGACAGGGATTGTTCTTTGATCGGGGTGTGGCGGTACGAGGTGCGCAGTGAAATACCGGTCCGATCAGAGATGATTTCGACGGTAGCTGATTCGATGCACTGTTGGGCAAAAAGTTCCGTTGCCGTGCGAGCGATCTCAAGTTCGGCGGCCACCTTACAGTGCTGGGTCAGGGCTTCGGCGGAGCTGACTGGGCAGTAAACGTTGTGGACATGCTGGCCAGCGAAGAAGGCTTCTTCATCACCGGTGCCGAGGTCTGCGTCGACGGCGGAACCCACACCTACGGATCCGCTCGGGCAAACCAGCCCAAAACGCTGATGGCCCGAGGTTCACTACTTGAACCTCGGGCCATCAGCGTTTCGTCGGGTGATTTAGTGATCTTTCTAGGCCAGCGTCCTGTGCCGCAAAACATGTAGCCGTCCCTTGGTTAGCAGCCACGCCATTGCAGAACCTACGCAGGGGACTACTAGCAGCATGATCGCCAACTGAGTCCACGGAATGATGAGTACCATGTCTCTGAAGAGCAATTGCAGTGATCCTGTGGCAACGATGCCGGCCACAATTCCAAACAGCGTGCCGAGTATGGAGGTCAAGAACAGCTGCGCCGCTGACAGCGACTTGCGAAGCCGTGGATCCGCGCCGATACTGGCTAAGACTGAATGGTCTTCGCGTCCATCGGCCAACGCCAACCCGGCGGTAATACCCGTAGCACTGAAAGTGACCAAGGCAGAAACGCCAACCAGCAACCACAAGACGGTGGCTACGTTGGAATTCGGACCGGTTTCCAGTTTTTCTGGTCCATAGTTCTCTCCTGCAACCCCACTTAGTGCCGTCAATAGTGTGTCGTTAACGGCATCACTGGGAATTTCATTCAGAGATAGCAACACCAGCCGCTCATCGTAAGGCATCCCAATTCTTGAAGCAGTCTCCGGTGAAATAACCGCATAGTAGGGAATGGGTTTGGTCGGTTCTTCAACGGTGGCCAACAACGGGAAACTGCGTTGCGGACTGAACGAGGTCCGTAGCGAAGACATCTGCTCGGAGGCATCTGCCGATTCTTGGGGCTCGGCATCAGCGTCGTAGGAAATCAACGTTGTTGTCTCGTCCTTGTTCAGATACACCGGGTTGCTAATCACCGCCCCACCCGAGACCAAAGTTTGCAACGCTTCGGGGCTAGCTTTTCGTCCGAGCAGGGTTTCTAAGGTTTTTTCACCTCCGACGACGATGGTGGGAAGGCTGTTGAAACCTGAACCTTCCGTCATGGATCCCCGACACCGCCAATCTTGCAGATCAACAGGTTTCCCATCGGTAGCTACGAAACATTGATGGCCGAGGGGTTCCTTGAGGGCCCACGTCGAACAATCTGGAGAATGCATGATTCCATCGATTTCAACGGCGTTTGGATCCAGCCCGGTGCATTCGTATTGGTCGATGGACCCCTGGATGGTTTCGGCGCTCGTGCCTTCTCCCAAAGACTTGAGCGCAGAGTTCGACAAATCCTCTGCGTTGATCTTTCTTGTGGTGGGTGCGTCGGACGATGCCATTCCCACAGCATTGATGGTGCTAGGCGAATATTCAAGAACCGACAGCGGCAACGCCATTTGGTTGAGGTTGTAACTCCACTGGTAATTCTCGTTCTCACTGTGCGAGGAACTCGACCAGTAGATCAATAGGGCACTAGTTAGCGTTATTGCTGCAAGCACCGCGGCTACGGCGGGGACCGCTCTTGCGGTATTCCTTGCCGAATCGCGGGTTGCCAAACGTAGTGGAAGCGGGAGCCAAGCTGATTTTGTAGCCACTAGCCTGAGCAACGGGGCTGTCAGCAAGATGAGTGAGCTAATCAGTCCGATGCTACCAATAACGACCAATATCAGGACAAGATAACTGCGAAGTTCAAGATCTTGGTTGACCTCAAAGAGGGACAGCGAGGCGGATAGCGCCAGCAACAAGAGCGAAAGAGCCAGCCAGAATATGCCCCGCCGCAGATTCCTGCGGCTGTGATTGCTGGTTGTTCGGCCCGACCTGAGCGCGACATTCAAAGCTTGGGTTGCCACTGCACGGGCGGGACCGTAGGCGGAGGCTACACCGGCGCTGACGGCCAGTAGGACGACTGCGAGCAGCAGCGGCCAGGGGATATGCAGCCAGAGCTGGGTTTCTCCGCTGTGGAGTTTCCATAGTACCCAGGCAATGCCCCCGCCCGTCCCCGCCAGCGCTCCGGCAATACCTCCGATGAGGCCCAGCCATAGGCCGCTGGCGGTCACCACCGATTTGAGGGTGCCCGCTTCGGCACCTGTTGCAGCAAGCAGGGCAAGATCTTGTTGCTGCTTGCGCGTGCCTACCGCGAATGCTGCACCTGCCAGCAGTCCCACTTCCAACAACGCGAGCGAGGAAATTAGAGCGCCCTCCATGATGAGGTTGAGGCCATTGCCGCTCGGCGCATCCGCGAAGCGCTCCTCTGTTGCTCTAATCTGTTCGGCAGGTGGGGGATTGCGCAGCAGTTCAGCGGAGGTCAGAATTGCACCGCGTTGGTTCAATTCGGTGGCCAGCGCCCAAGTGGCTGGTTTCTGTCCGAGAAGGTAATACTTGGTTTCCTCGGGGTCTAGCGCAAAGTTCTCTGGCAGGCCGTTTGCCGTGGCAAAGAACGTGGGAAACGAATCATTGGTACTGCAATCTCGTACCGTGCCGACCATGGTGAATTCACCGACAATGGTCGTGAATCGATCGCCTAACTGCAGATCGAATCGTTGCATGAAGCCGGGAGTTCCCAGAGCTTCCATGTTGCTGGTGGCTGCGCGACCTTCAAGCAGCTTGTATTTCCCATCGAAAGCCGGGTTGAGGACGTCTCCGATGACCGCGTTGAAACTCAACGTAGCCTGCTCGCGTTCGGTGGCCAGATCGATGTTGCTCAGGGGTAGGACTTCATAGTCAGGCAGTACTAGATCTTTGAAATCTTCAAGAGTTCCATTGCGTTGTCCCGGTTCTGCTTCAGCGTCGCTCAATACGCTACTCAAATCACCTTTGGGGCTCTGAGAGATACTGGCAAGGTCCGAGTATTGGAGACTGATGCGACCGGCAGTCTGGCCTAATTCGGTGGATATGGTTTCTTCGGTGCTGGGCATCTTGCTGAAGCCTACGACAAGTGCTGCCGAAATCATCACGATGGGCACGGCGATGAGCGCCGCAATGAGTGCTGAACGGCCGCGATGTCTTCTAATATCCCGCCAAGAGATTCGAAGCGCGAGTTTCAGTTGCTGTTTTTTGGCACCGTGTTGTGGTTCTAATTTCAGTGGCATGATTAGTTGGCAGGAAGCTCCAGTAGATCTGTCGGATCATAGGATTGTGCAGCCTGGTCCACGATTCTTCCGTCCTTGAGAAAAAGTACCCTGTCAGCCCAGCTGGCATGTCTAGCCTCATGGGTCACGAGGACAACCGCGCATCCGGCATCTGCCCGACGACGCAGTACCTCCATAATTCCGTCGCCAGAGGCCGTGTCTAGGGCACCGGTTGGTTCATCGGCCAGAATCAGGCGGCGCTGGCCCACTATGGCACGGGCAATGGCTACCCTTTGACGTTGGCCACCTGAGATTTGGTCCATGAATCGGCCTGCCAGCTTGTCGATCCCCACGGAACGCAGGGCATCCATAGCTTGGCGACGGGCCTTGCGGGAAGGCACGCCGTCTAGCTCTCTGGGCAAAGCGACATTTTCCTCCGCCGTCAATGACGGCACAAGATTGAAATCTTGAAAGACGTAGCCGATGGCTCGGCGACGAAGTCGTGCCAGCTCATTGATGTTCAGCGTGCCCAATGGCGTGTTTTCGACGTAGATTTCACCGCTGGTGGCTTTCTCCAAACCGCCGGCCAGGGTCAGCAATGATGATTTGCCCGAACCTGAGGGACCCATCACTGCAACAAACTCGCCAGCAAACACGTCTAAGTTGATATCTCTTAAGGCTCCCACGGAGGTTGCTCCGTTGCCGTATGTCATACAGACTTTGCGTAGTTGTAGAACCTGATCCCTCATCGCGTTACCTCCTTAGAGTCTTTGAGCGGTTCTGCAGCGTGGTCGGCAGGACTCTTTGAAGTGCGGAATCGATGTTTGCGCAGCCAGCCTTCACAGTGATCGAGCCAGCGGATTTCGGCTTCTGCGCCAAAGACCAGTGAATCCAGCACGAGAATCCAGGCAACATCTTGTGAGTCATTGGAGTCCGACTTCGCTGCTTCGCGGCGCTGTCTGGTGTAAGTCTGCAAATTGCGCATCGAAGCAGTACGCTGCGCCTGCAAGAGCATTTCTACGTCTACATTGTCTAGGGTCATGGCTAGCGACAACTTGATGGCCAGTTCGTTGCGGGGTGGATTTGTCGCAACGACGGGAGCAACAAACCACTGGGAAACCTCGGCCTTGCCTGACACAGTGATGCGGTAGACCACGTGGCCTTCTCCGTCATCGCCGTCCTTGACGGCCAAGCCATCGCGCTCCAGCCGGTCAAGGGTCGTGTAGACCTGTCCGATATTCAGTGGCCAGGTGGAACCGGTGCGCTCTTCAAACTCGCTGCGTAGCTGATATCCATACATCGGCTGGTCGTGTAGTAAGGCAAGAAGGGAATGTCGGATAGACAAGGGACCTCCGAAGAGTGAGACGGGACGTGGAGTGATTGCATACTGAGTATACGTTAAATTTAGATACTGGGTATGCAATTGAAAGTTGATACAATCGCACCCGCTTTCAAAGTGGGGAAAAATTGTTCAACAACATCTTGCCAAGGTTGTTCAACAACCTGTAATGTCTTGTGCGTTACATTGATTCTGTGACAGCTGTCACCACTATCGCATTGGAACGTCACCATGGCACTTCCTGAGTCAAAGACTGAAATGAGCCCCAAGGCGCGGCGCACCGCCCTGCTGGGAGCGATGTTCTTGATGGCCACCAGCGCCATCGGTCCCGGGTTCATTACCCAGACCACCGAATTCACGGTACAAATCGGCGCAGCCTTCGCCTTCGCCATTGTCGTGTCGATCCTCGTTGATATCGCGGTGCAGCTGAACGTCTGGCGCGTCATTGGCGTTACCGGGATGCGCGCCCAGGAACTTGGCAATAAGGTTCTGCCCGGCGTGGGCTGGTTCTTGGCAGGCCTTGTATTCATCGGAGGCATGGTCTTCAACATCGGCAACATCGCCGGTACCGGTCTTGGCGTCAACGCGATGCTCGGTGTGGATGCCAAGATTGGCGGAGCGATCTCGGCTGTCGTCGCAATCCTGATCTTCCTGTCCAAGAAAGCCGGAATGGCTTTGGACCGGATTGTCGTGCTGCTCGGTGCCATCATGATCCTGTTGATGCTCTACGTAGCAATCGTGGCCGCCCCACCTGTTGGCGAAGCCCTGCGCAACGTGGTCCTGCCTGAGAAGATCGACTTCCTGATTATCACCACCCTGATCGGTGGCACCGTTGGCGGCTACATCACCTACGCTGGCGCCCACCGCATGATTGATTCGGGCACCAGCGGCATTGAGCACGTCAAATCAATTTCCAACATTTCGATCCTGGCCATCATCGTCACCGGTGTCATGCGAGTGCTCTTGTTCCTGGCGATCCTCGGCGTTGTTGCCGGCGGCGTGGTTCTGGCCAGCGACAACAAGGCTGCCGAAGCCTTCGGCCACGCCGCAGGCGACATCGGCATTCGCGCCTTCGGCATCATCCTCTGGGCAGCGGCCCTGACGAGCGTTATCGGTGCGGCCTACACCTCGGTCTCCTTTATTACCAAGCGAAGCACCTCGGAACGCACCCGCAATTTGATCACCGTCGCCTTCATCGCGGTCTGCGGCGTCATCTACCTGTTCCTGGGCAAGGCACCAGCCACCCTGCTGATCTTCGCCGGCGCATTCAACGGCCTGATCCTGCCTGTCGGTTTCGCAGTTCTGCTATGGGTAGCCTGGCGACGCAGGGACCTCATGAGCGGCTACCAGTATCCGAAGGTCCTGCTGCTCGTGGGCGTGCTGGCTTGGCTGCTGAGCGTGTTCCTCGGATGGAACTCGTTGACCGGCCTGGCCGCGCTCTGGCAGGCCTAAGGCGGCAAGAGAATGGAAAACATCAAAGACCTGGACTTGGGCCAACGAGCCGCATTGTCCCCGAAGCAAGCGCGAGAGTTTTTTCGCAAAGGCCAAGTGCTTCCCACGGCGGGAATCAGCGCCGGGTATGCGCAGGCGAACCTGATGATCGTGCCGCGAGAGCTGGCATTTGATGTTCTGCTCTTCGCCCAGCGCAACCCCAAGTCCTGCCCGGTGCTGGGTGTGCTTGAAGCAGGGGAAGTGTCCAGTGAACTGCTGGCTGGCGGAGACATCAGAACCGATGTTCCGAAGTACGTGGTCTATGAAAATGGGGTCAAGGTTGCTGAACCCACCGACCTGACCGAGTATTGGCGCGAAGATTTGGTCACCTTCATCATCGGCTGCTCTTTCACCTTCGAATCAGCCTTGATGGACAATGGAATCTCCGTCGCGCACATTGACCAGGGCGTCAACGTTCCCATGTATAAGACCACTACGCGGAGCACCACAGCCGGGGCTATCTCCGGTCCAATGGTGGTGTCGATGAGGCCCATTCCCGCTTCCCAAGTCGCTGATGCTGTTCGGATCACCTCCAGGTATCCAGCAGTGCACGGAGCGCCGGTGCATATCGGCAACCCAGGAGAACTAGGAATCAGCGACCTGTCGAAGCCAGACTTTGGTGACGCTGTTCAAATTCCGGCAGGTAGTGTCCCTGTCTTCTGGGCCTGCGGCGTCACGCCACAAGCAGCTGTCATGGAGTCGAAGCCGTCGCTGGCCATCGGCCACGCGCCCGGCCACATGCTGATCACCGACATCAAGGATTCGCAGTATCAAGTGCCATAGCTAAAAAGTGCTGCGGTGTTCACCCCCTCCGGGAAGAACACCGCAGCACTTAGTTAAGTCGTAAATCGTCTCTAGCGTTGGCTAACCCAAGCTTCTACTTCTGCCAGTCGTTCTCTTTTCGCAGAATCGTCAATGAACGAAGATTCAAAAGAATTTCGGGCCAACTGTGCCAATTGCCCGGTGCTGAAGTTGAAGGTCTTCATCAGCGAAGCGAAGTTGGCGTCCATGTAGCCGCCGAAATACGCAGGATCATCGGAATGCACCGAAACCTTCAAGCCCGCTTCAAGCATGGATGGCAGCGGGTGATCGGCCATCGTATCCACCGCGCGCAGCCGGATATTCGAAAGCGGGCAGACTGTCAGGGGCATCTGTTCTGCAACGAGTCGCTGCACCAGCTTCTCATCGTCGAGGCAACGAATGCCGTGATCCACGCGCTCCACCTTGAGCAGGTCCAGGGCCTGCCAAATGTAGTCTGCCGGGCCTTCTTCGCCGGCATGGGCGACCACGTGCAAACCGCTTTCGCGGGCCAGGTCGAATACCTCGACAAAGAGCTCCGGCGGGAAACCAAGCTCGGAGGAGTCCAGCCCGATGCCGTCGATATCGTGCTTCTCCGCAATCATCAGGCGCAGCAGCTCCAAGGCCTCGCTGGCCGGTGCATGGCGCCAGAAACAGGCAATGAGCTTATGCGAGATTCCCCAGCGATCCTGCGCTTCGCCCAGTGCGTCACGAATTCCTGCGATGACAGCGCGCAGGTCCATGCCGCGTTCAACATGGGCCTGGGGATCGAAGAACAATTCCACGTGGCGCACGCCTGAGGCATGCGCACGCTGCAAATAGGCCATGGTGATTTCGTGGAAATCCTCGCGGGTGCGAAGCACCAGCATATTGGCGTAGAACAGATCCAAGAACGACTGCAAATTGCTGAACTCATACTGTGCCCGCAGCTCGTCAATTGAGCTGTAGGGAAGTTCTATCGAGTGCTTTGCGGCCAGCGACATGATCATCTCGGGTTCCAGGGTTCCCTCGAGATGGATATGCAATTCGGCAACGGGCAAGTTCACGGGCGGAACCTTTCAGCAACGGCTATTGGGTGCGGGTTCACTGGACTAGGCAGGAACTCGCAAGATTGCCTTAAACCATACGCTGGCAGGACAGGTGCTTGCAGTTCGAGGTTTCGAATCCGCAGCCAATGTATCAGGTGAACGCCGATGGGAGCCCATCATGAGTGGCCCTTCAAGAACCTGGGCCATCGACAGGCACCAGGAACGCCAAAAATCGCGAAAATTCAGAGAATGATGACCCTCTTGGCGCCATGCCGGCCATGCCCTTCTCGGCAACGGGCAACGACGATGCACCGCAAGAAGCTGAACGTGCTGGGCCTGAGCGACCGCCATATCGGTGAGACAGAAATCGCAAGCCATCCGCTGTGGCACAGGGGGTGCTGGCGCTATTTTGACGCCCCGTTGATGTGTTCGAGCAACTCTGCTTCAGCCTTGTCCAAGTATCCCCGCAGGGCCGAGGCCGCTTCATCGCGCTGTCCTTCACACAGCAGTTCCACCAAGCGGGCATTTTGCTCCACGTAGTGCGAGTGGAAATCCGGGGCATCGCTCATCGCGTGGAAGACCAGACGCATCCGTGCCAGTACTCGGCCCATGAGTTCTTGGACCAAGCTGCTATCCGAGGAACGAACCAGTTGCTGGTGGAAGGCCTGATTGGCGCTGGCCATCCGAGGTATGTCCCCGTCGGCCAAGGCTGCGCGCGCTTCAACGATGATGGTGCCCAGCTGCTCCAAATCCAGTTCCGGGCCCCACGCCAGGCAAGCCGGCTCAATGGTGCGGCGCACGGCGTAGATTTCCCGCACATCATCAGCATCCGGCGACGCAACAAAAACCCCGCGGTTGGGGATTCGGGTGATGATCAGTTCACTGTCCAGCAGGGTGAAGCTTTCACGCAAGGTATTGCGCGAAAGCCCCAGCGACTCTGCCAAGGACTGCTCGGACAGCTTGTCTCCGGGCAACAACTCGCCTTCTGCGATTCGGGTGCGCAAAAGATTCGCGGCCCAAACACTGCTATGCGCATGGGGTGCTTTGGCCGGAAGCGCGGAGACACTGCTGCTGGAGTTCATTAGTCCAATTTATCCCAACTCGATGCTGGAAAAGGAACAAGCGCCAACTCGGTTACCGGATGGTGCCCAACGCGTCGGAACGCCGTACCGCAGCCCCGATCTCAAGGTCCGCCGCAGTGAAAACGCCTTCGCGATGAGCCGCTACGGCAGACTCCATCTTCATTGCTTCAACCACGGCCACCGTTTGTCCCTTGGAAACGGCCTGGCCATCTTCGACAGCGAACCGGACGAGGTTGCCATCCATCGGGCTGAGCACCGCGGCCGCATCGTGCTCGGAAGCCTGCTCTGCCTGCGCCGAATTCATGGCGCCAGCACCCGACGGGTTGCGCAACGCGTTGGTGAGAGCCATGGGCAGTCCAAGCTGCACAGCCTTGCCATCCAGCTCAATGGTGATCGTTTCCCGGCTGGTATCCAGCTGGTCAAGATCCATCTGGTCGCTGGCCTCGACTTCATTGAGGAATTCATCCTCAATCCAGGTGGTGTAGACCTTCAGCTGCTCTCCGGCGAAATCCAGATGGTCAATGACCGCGCGGTGGAAAGGCAGGACTGTGGGCACGCCGGCAATGGTGATCTCATCCAGCGCCAAGCGTGCCCGGCGCAGGGCCTGGTTGCGGTCGGCGCCGTGGACAATCAGCTTGGCAATCATCGAGTCGTAGAACGGCGGAATGACAGAACCGCTGCGAACACCGGAATCGATGCGCACCCCGGCGCCGGTTGGAGCCTCGAATCGCTCTACCGTCCCCGGGGCAGGGAGGAATCCGCGGGCAGGGTCCTCGGCATTAATGCGGAATTCAAAGGCATGGCCCTGGGGTGTCGGGTCTTCGCCCAGAGACAGCGGCAGGCCATCAGCGATGCGGAACTGCTCCGCCACCAGGTCCACGCCGGCCGTTTCCTCGGTGATCGGGTGTTCTACCTGCAAGCGGGTATTGACCTCCAAGAAGGAAATCAGGCCGTCTTGGGCCACCAGATATTCGACGGTGCCGGCGCCGACGTAGCCAGCTTCCTTGCAGATCGCCTTGGCGGATTCGTGGATGCGGGTTCGCTGCTCGTCGCTGAGGAACGGGGCTGGCGCTTCCTCCACCAGCTTCTGGTGGCGGCGCTGAAGCGAGCAATCCCGGGTGCCAACGACGACAACATTGCCGTGCGCATCAGCCAGGACCTGGGCCTCCACATGCCGTGGCTTGGAGAGGAAGCGCTCCACGAAGCATTCGCCCCGGCCAAAGGCTACCGTGGCCTCGCGGGTGGCCGACTCGAAGGCCTCAGTGATCTCATCGAGCGTATACGCGATCTTGATGCCACGGCCGCCACCGCCAAAGGCGGCCTTGATGGCCACAGGAACACCGTATTCCTCGGCGAACGCGCGAACCTCTTCGGCATTTTCGGCCGGGCCATCGGTGCCAGGAGCCAATGGTGCGCCGGCGCGAACGGCAATCTGCCGTGCAGTGACCTTGTTGCCCAGGTCCTCAATGGCCTGAGGCGAGGGGCCGATCCACTTCATCCCGGCGTCAATGACCGCCTGGGCAAAGCTGGCGTTTTCCGAGAGGAAGCCATAGCCCGGGTGGACCGCGTCGGCCGCGCAGCGCTTCGCGATCGCGATGATCTTCTCGATATTCAAGTAGGTGTCCGCCCCGGTGGAACCGTGCAGCGGGTAGGCCTCGTCGGCACGCCGCACATGCAACGCGTCGGCGTCCGGGTCGGAGTAGATAGCTACCGAGGCGATATTTGCGTCAGTGGCCGCCCGGGCAATGCGGACTGCGATTTCGCCGCGGTTGGCGATGAGAACCTTTTTCATGACAATCCTTGGAAGTTATTTGGCCGTCAAAGCGGCTGGGGGCTGGAGGACGAATTGGATCTTGCTTCCCGGGGGAAGCTGGGCAGCGGCGCTGAGATCCTCGGAGATGACCGTGGCGATCACCGGGTAGCCGCCGGTGACCGGATGATCAGCGAGGAAGAGCACGGGAAGGCCGGAGGGCGGAACCTGCAATGAGCCTCGGGCGACGCCTTCGCTGGCCAGTTCGCCGGCTAGGACGCGTTGCAACGGCTGGTCCCCGGTAGACAACCTGATGCCTACCCGGTTCGATTCGCTGGTGACGTCCCAGAGCTGTTCTGCCAGCTGCTTCAACCCCGCGGGGCCAAACCACTCGGTGCGCGGACCGGGCAGAACCCTGAGCTGATATACGCCCCGGTCATCGGGAACCGGCAGTGTGCTCGGCTGGGGATTGCCGACAATGTGCCCGACGGATGGCTGCTGGACCGGAATGACGGATCCGGAAACCAGCGGATCGGGACCGACTCCGGACAGCGTATCGGTAGACAGCGAACCGAGCACCGGCTTGAGGGTGATGTCGCCACGCACCGCAAGGTAGCTGCGCAAGCCTTGGCCGCCGGGCTCCACGCTCAAGCGCTCGCCGTGCAGCAGCGCAAAGGGAGCGTTGCTGGCTACCTGCCGGGTGGTGCGCACCTGGTCATCTTCCGCCGGAGTGATCCACAGCTGCGCCTGTGCCCCGGCATGCGCCAGGACTTGGTCCCCGCAGGCCTCGACGGTGATGCGGCTGCCCAGATTCTCGATGACCGCCTGGTCCATGCGGTTGCCCACGAGCCGGTTGGCCTGGCGGAATGCGGTGGGGTCCGCGGCTCCGGCCACGCCAACTCCGAGGTTTCCGTAGCCGATGCGCCCGGCGTCCTGGAGCAGGGATTGCAGGCCGGCATCGATGATCTTCAGACCGCCGCCAGATGTCTGCTCTGGCTCTTCGACTCGTGCAGCGGGCGCCTGGCTCACCGACAACTTCTCAGTAGCCGGGACGAACTGCACGGTATCCTGGGGCCGGATCAATGAAGGATTTTCGCGCTGCAGGTCCCACATGTGCAGGTCGGTATGTCCGATCAGCTGCCAGCCGCCGGGGGATTGGCGGGGATAAACCGCCGAGTACTCGCCTGCCAGGGCCACAGCTCCGGCCGGGACCTTGGTTCGCGGGGTGTCCCGGCGCGGGACATTCAATTCCTGGTTTTCACCGAGCAGGTAAGCAAAGCCGGGAGCAAATCCGCCGAATACCGCGCGCCATGTCTGGCTTGTGTGGGCATTGATCACTGCTTCGATACTCAGCCCGGTCAGTTCGGCGACCGCGGCAAGATCTTCGCCGTCGTAATGCACCGGAACTTCAACGAGTTTGCCCGCGGTGCGAACTGCACAGGCCACTGCAAGCCATGGCAAGGCTTGCATGGCGCGTTCGGCGCTGTGCCTCGAATCGAACTTCAGCAGCACTGTCTGAGCGGCAGCCAACAGATCGCGCTGTCCGGGCAGGGGAGAAGCTTCCAAAGCGGCATTTAGCGCCAAGACTGCGTCAAGGGAGTCGAGGTCGATGAGCAGGTCTTGCGAGCCTGCCCGGTGGATGGCGCGGATGCTCACGCGAAGCTCCGGATCTGCACGCCGGCGCTTTCCAAGCCGCTGCGCACGGCACGAGCCATGGCAACTGCTCCGGCGGTATCGCCGTGAAGGCAGATGCTTTCGGCCGGCATGTTGATGGTGCTGCCATCCACCGCGACAATGGTGCCTTCGGTGGCCAAGCGGATCATGTTGGCGGCGACCACTTCGGCGTCATGCAGAACTGCGTTGGCTTCGCGGCGGGATACCAATGTTCCATCGGGGTTGTAATTGCGGTCGGCAAAAGCTTCGGCAACACCACGCAGCCCGGCGGCTTCTGCCTTTTGCAGGGCGAGCGAGCCAGGCAAAAGCAAAACCGGAAGGTCAGTGCCGAAGGCCTTGATCGCGTCAATGACCGCTTGGGCATGTGCCTCGTGATGCACGATGGTGTTGTAGAGGGCGCCGTGGGGCTTGACGTACTTGATTTCTGCACCGGCGCTGCGAGCCAAAGCCTGCAATGCTCCGAGCTGGTACAGGACATCGTCAGCCAGCTCGGTAGCCGAGCAATCCAGGAAGCGGCGGCCGAAGCCGGCCAGATCCCGGTATCCTACGTGCGCGCCGATGGTGACGTTCGCGCTGACAGCATCGCGGCAGGTTTGCGCGATGGTGCTCGGGTCTCCGGCGTGGAAACCGCAAGCGATATTTGCAGAGGAGACGGAGGTGAAGATGGCGGCGTCATCGCCCATTTTCCAATTGCCGAAAGATTCGCCTACGTCGGAATTCAGGTCTATGAATGGCATTGTGATCCCCGTCTCGTGAACATGTCTTGGTAAAAGAATGCCCTACTTTCGATAATTGTTCAACAATCTGGGAAAGGTTTCGAAAGATTCCAAGCCTTGTGCGGCTTTGCCTAGGACAGGCCTACGGCTTTCCCCTCCCCGTCGACATCCATGCGCAAAGCTGCCGGGACTTTGGGCAGGCCCGGCATTGTGGTCAGCGCCCCGGTAATGGCAACAATGAAGCCAGCGCCTGTTTTGGGAATCAGTTCGCGGATCTGCAGCCTGAATCCACTCGGAGCGCCCAGCAGATGGGGATCATCAGAGAAGGAATACTGCGTTTTCGCAATGCAGACCGGCAGGCGGTCCCAGCCATTGGCGTGGATCTGCTCCAGCATGCGGTGGGCCTTGACCGAATACTCAACGCCCTCGCCGCCGTAGATCTCTCGCGCGAGGGCCAGGATCTTCTCTTCAACTGTTTGATCAAGCGAGTACAAGTAGTCAAAATCGGCAGGCGACTCGATGGCCCGCAGCACTGCCTCGGCCAGCGCCCCGGCCCCTGGGCCGCCTTGGCCCCAGACATCCGCTACCGCGCAGGCGATGCCGTTTTCGGCGGCCCAGTCGGTGACAACCTCGAGCTCGGCCTGGGTATCCTTGGCGAATTGATTGATGCCGATGACCGGCGGAATGCCGAATTTCTTGACGATCGCGGCATGGCGGGCGAGGTTTGGCAATCCGGCGCGCACGGCGTCGACGTTCTCGGCGCCCAGCTGTTCCTTGGATACCCCGCCGTGCATTTTCAGCGCACGAATCGTCGCAGTGATGACCACGGCGGCCGGGGCGCAGTCGGCATAGCGGGCCTTGATGTCCATGAATTTTTCGGCCCCGAGGTCGGTGCCAAAGCCTGCTTCGGTCACCACGATGTCAGCCAGCGATCGAGCGGTGTTGGTGGCAATGGCGGAGTTGCAGCCGTGGGCAATGTTGGCAAACGGCCCGCCATGGATCAACGCGGGAGTTCCTGCGATGCTCTGGACGAGGTTTGGCTTGATGGCATCCTTGAGCAATAAGGCCAATGCTCCTGCGGCCCCCAGGTCATCGACTGTCACCGGTTTTTTCGAATAGGAGTAGCCGATGGTCATGCGGCCGAGCCGGTCGCGCAAATCCTCAAGCCCGGTGGCCAAGCAGAAGACCGCCATGACTTCCGACGCCGCGGTGATCTCGAATCCGGTTTCGCGGGGAACACCGTCGGTGGATCCGCCCAGGCCGATCACCACCGTGCGCAAGGCGCGATCATTCATGTCTAGGACGCGCTTGAAGGTAATGCGTTGCGGGTCTATGCCCAGCTGATTTCCGTGGTGCAGGTGATTGTCCACCAGCGCCATGAGCAAGTTATTGGCGCTGGTGATGGCGTGGAAGTCCCCGGTGAAATGCAGGTTGATTTCGTCCATGGGCAGCACCTGCGACTGGCCACCGCCCGTGGCCCCGCCCTTCATGCCGAAGCTGGGGCCAACGGAGGGCTCGCGCAGGGCGATCATTGTCTTCGCCCCGGTGGCGGCCAAGGCATCGGCCAGGCCCACCACCATGGTGGTTTTCCCCTCTCCTGCAGGAGTCGGGGACATCCCGCTGACCAGAACCACCTGCCCGCGGCGTGCGCTATTTCCCGGCAGCAGCGAAGGATCAACCTTGGCCTTGTAGCGGCCGTAGGGTTCCACCGCGCTCTCGGGGATCCCCGCGGCCGCCGCAATTTCCGAAATGGGCTTGAGCACTGTTCGCGAGGCGATCGCTAGATCGCTCATGTCGGCTTCTGGCGTCGTTGCCATGCTGCGTCCTCTCTGCTGGCCCCGGTGATCTGGGGTGCTGAGGAAGACCAAGGGATCTGGTATTCCTCGATATGCCTTCAAGCTATCATCAGAGGTTCCGCGGCCCGGGCAACGTGGCCTGCGCACCGGCGGACAAACTGCCCAAGCCCAACGGGTTCTATCGACGCTGCGCGGGTACCGGGCCCTTGATTGACCAAGCGAAGAAGATCCCGATCGTTGCCAGCACTGCGCCGATCATGAACGCCACATGGGCACCCGAGAACAGGGCCTCGGCAGCCCCAGCGCCAGCATCGATTTTCGCGTTCGAGATCACGGACGTCACCGTGACGAAAATGGTGGTGCCGATGGCTCCGCCTAATTGCTGTCCGGTGTTGAAGATGGCCGAACCGTGGCCGAAGAGCCGTGGATCCAGCGAAGCCATGGCCGAGGACATAAGCCCGGTCATCAGCAAGGCCAGGCCGATGGAGAAGACGATGTGGGTGAGCATGAACATCCACAATTCGGTCTCAGTGTTGATCAGCGTGTACAGCCACTGGCCAGCAGCGAGCATGATGGCGCCCGGGATCAAAACTGGGCGTGGGCCGCGCTTGTCATAGATGCGCCCGAAAATTGGAGAGACGATCGCCTGGGCAACACCGCCGGGGAGCAGCATCATGCCGATCTTTAGCGAGTCAATGCCCTTGCCCGATTCCAGCAGCAGCGGAACGATCATCAACGAGCCGAGCAGGGTGCCAAAGGCGATCATGATCATGACGATCGAGAAGGCGAATCCACGCGAGCTGAACGCGGAGAGGTTGAGCAGCTCGCGTCCGGTGCTGGTCAGCGACAGCTGGCGCTTGATGAAAATCGCCAGCGATACCAGGCCAATGGCGAAGCTGAGAATTGTCAGTGCCGGGTTGGTGGAGGCATGCTCGATGCTTGAAATGCCGTACACCAGGAAACCAAAAGCCAGCGCGGAGAGCGCAACCGAAGCGCCATCAACTCGGATGTTGCGGGCGCTGGAGGGAACCTTGAAGAAAATGATGCCCAAGACCAGGACCAACGCTGCAATAGGGAGCATCATCGCAAAGATATAGTGCCATCCCAAGGCATGCACCACAGCACCCGAGACGGTTGGACCGATCGCGGGACCCACGCCAATGACGATGGAATTCAGGCCCATGATGGTGCCGCGCTTGTGGATCGGAACCAGCGAGAGCGTAGTGGTCATGAGCAAGGGCAGGATGATGGCCGTGCCAAGTGCCTGGATGATGCGCGCTACGAGCAAAAAGGCAAAGCTCGGAGCGATGGCGGCGATGACCGTGCCCACCAGGAAGCTGATGATGGCGAACATGAAGAGCGGGCGATGGTTGAACCGCTGCAGCAGGAAGCCGGTGGTGGGAATGACGACCGACATGGTCAGCAAGAAGCCGGTGGTGAGCCACTGCCCGGTGGCCGCGGTGATGCTCATATCGGCCATGATTCCCGGCAGTGCCACCGTCAGCACTGTTTCGTTCAGGATCATCATGAAGGCTGCCAAGGCTAGCGCCGCAATGATTCCGGTGAGCTGCTTGGTGCTGAGCGCCGCTTGAGGCGCAGGTGGTGGTGAAGCGTGGACCTCTGTTTTTGTGGGTTCTGACGTCACTTTTCCTCTTTCCTGGAGTTCTCAACTGTCAAATAGTGTCATAGAGTGACACAATTTCGTAAGGAAAACTGTCAGAGTGTGACAGGAAACTACTTTCCTTCCCGCTTATGAGACGATCGCTAGAAGCTACAGCTATGGAGGACCGCATGGGGATACGGGATCAGCGCAAGGCAGAGACCTCGCGCAAGATTCAAGCGGCAGCGTTGGATCTTGTTGAAGAGTTCGGGCTGGAGGCCGCAACAGTGGCGCGAATTGCGCAGCGCGTTGGCATCTCGGATCGCACGTTCTTCCGCTATTTCGATTCCAAGGAATCGGCCATCGTCCCCGGGCAGGGCGAGCTGGTTGTTGCGCTGATGGGCTTTGCCCCTGCCCCGGGGGCAACGCCGGCGGAAATTTTCCAATCCCTTCTCCAGGTATGCCGGGATCATTTTTCCGCGGAAATCGAGCAGCACGAGTTCCGCCGGGTCACCCGCCTGATGATCTCGGATCCCAAGCTCCTGCTGATCGCTACCAGCAGGGAGCAGGAACTGGTGATCGAGCTGAGCAGATCGCTGTCCGAGCGGCGGCTGGTGACGCAAATGCAGTCCCTGTTGATCGCCGAGATGGTCGCATCAACCTGGCGCGTTGCCTGGCAGTGCTTCACCCAGGCCGAAAGGGCTGGCAGTGCTGCAGCGCCTTCGGAATTCTTCGAGCAGTCGGTTCATGAAATGCTGCAGATTTCCGCTATCGGCACCCCGGGACCCTGAGCAGCATGTAAAACGAGATTGAGTTATGGCAGATTAACTTAAATGTGACAAACTGCTCCCACGCTATTCATCCCGGCATTTCGGGGAAAAATTGGGGTTCCCAAGAACTATTCGCATGCCGTGGAAGTGTGGTGCAGGGCAAAATCGGGTAGATTTGGAACGTTGAGTTCAGGGCGGTTAACCCCGCTTCCGCACGACGTTCAGGGAGACGCCACACCTATGGCCAAGATTATTTACACCCACACCGACGAAGCGCCAATGCTGGCGACTCACTCGTTCCTGCCAATCGTGGAGGCCTTCGCGTCGACCGCAGGCGTGGAGCTCGAGACCCGCGACATCTCGCTCGCGGGCCGCATCATCGCTACCTTCCCTGACTATGTCACCGAAGAGCAGCGCATTTCCGATGCCCTGGCCGAACTTGGCGATCTGGCCAAGTCCCCAGAAGCGAACATCATCAAGCTGCCAAACATCTCGGCATCCATCCCGCAGCTCAAGGCCGCTATCGCCGAACTGCAGGCTGCCGGCTACGCACTGCCTGACTACCCGGACAACCCATCTTCGGATGAAGAGACCGACGTGCGCGCACGCTACGACAAGATCAAGGGCTCCGCCGTGAACCCGGTGCTGCGCGAGGGCAACTCGGACCGCCGTGCACCATTGAGCGTCAAGAACTACGCTCGCAAGTACCCGCACTCCATGGGCGCATGGTCCGCGGATTCGAAGACCAACGTCGCCACCATGGGCGCTGACGACTTCGCTTCGAACGAGAAGTCCGTCGTCATCGATGCGGACAAGAGCATCTCGATCCGCTTCGTCGGCGAAGACGGCGAAGTCAAGGTCCTGAAGAAGCCATTCAAGGTTCTTGAAGGCGAAGTCATCGACGGCACCGTCATGCACGTCGCGGCCCTGTCCGAGTTCCTGAAGAACGCCGTGGCCCGCGCCAAGGAAGAGGGCGTGCTGTTCTCGGCCCACCTGAAGGCCACCATGATGAAGGTTTCCGACCCAATCATCTTCGGCCAGGTGGTCAAGGCCTACTTCTCCGAGCTGTTCGACACCTACGGCGACGAGTTGGCTGCTGCAGGCCTGAACGCCAACAACGGCCTTGCTGCCATCCTCGGCGGCCTGGACGAACTCTCCGACGAGGTTCGCGCCGGCGTCGAGAAGCTGATCGCCAAGGGCCTGGAAGAAGGCCCGGCAGTTGCCATGGTCGATTCCGACAAGGGCATCACCAACCTGCACGTCCCATCGGATGTCATCGTTGACGCTTCCATGCCGGCAATGATCCGCCTGGGCGGCAAGATGTGGGATGCCAAGGGCGATACCGCAGACACCCTGGCCGTTCTGCCGGATTCCTCCTACGCAGGCATCTACCAGGTAGTCATCGACGACTGCCGTGCCAACGGCGCCTACGACCCAACCACCATGGGCACCGTGCCAAACGTCGGCCTGATGGCCCAGAAGGCCGAGGAATACGGTTCCCACGACAAGACCTTCGAACTGGCTGCCAACGGCCACGTGCAGATCGTCGACGAGAACGACACCGTGCTCATCGAGCACCAGGTCTTCGCCGGCGACATCTGGCGTGCCTGCCAGACCAAGGACGTTGCCATCCGCGACTGGGTCAAGCTGGCCGTGAACCGCGCCCGCGCTTCGCAGACTCCTGCTGTGTTCTGGCTCGATGAGAAGCGCGCACACGACGCCGTGCTGATCACCAAGGTCAACGAATACCTGAAGGAACACGACACCGATGGCCTGACCATCGAAATCCTGTCCCCAGTCGAGGCGACCCAGTACTCCATCGACCGCATCCGCAAGGGCGAGGACACCATCTCGGTGACCGGCAACGTGCTGCGCGACTACTTGACCGACCTGTTCCCGATCCTGGAACTGGGCACCTCGGCCAAGATGCTTTCGATCGTTCCGCTGCTGGCTGGCGGCGGCCTGTTCGAGACCGGTGCCGGTGGTTCGGCTCCGAAGCACGTGCAGCAGCTGGTGAACGAAAACCACCTGCGCTGGGATTCGCTGGGCGAGTTCATGGCCCTAGGCGCTTCCTTCGAGCACCTGGCAGTGAACAACGACAACGCTCGTGCCCAGGTTCTGGCTGACACCTTGGATGCCGCAACCGGTACCTTCCTGCTGGAAGACAAGTCGCCTAAGCGCAAGGTTGGCGAGTTGGACAACCGCGGCAGCCACTTCTACCTGGCCAAGTTCTGGGCAGAAGAATTGGCCAAGCAGGACAAGGATGCTCAGCTGGCCGAGGCCTTCTCCGCTGTCGCCAAGGCACTGGGCGAGAACGAGGAAACCATTGTTTCCGAGCTCGCCGAGGTCCAGGGCCAGGCCGTGGATATCGCTGGCTACTACCGTCCAGACGAAGCCAAGACTTCAGCCGTGATGCGTCCAAGCGCAACCCTGAACAAGGCTCTGGAACTGCTGACCAAGTAGTCCTCATAGCTAAGCCACTGGCTCCAATCCTCACTGAGGATTGGAGCCAGTTGCTTTAACACGATATGAGTCTGATGACACCCATGTAGATTTTCTATGTACTTATACGCATTTATAGCTACCATGGTGTCATGGCAATGACCCAACCTCTAAGAATCTCTTCTACTGTGGCCGCCCGCAAAGGAATAGGATTCATTACGACCCAGGCCCAGGAACGCCCGGTGACGTTAACGAGCCATGGAAAGCCTGTTGCAGTGGTCATGAGCGCTGCCGAACGTGATGAACAACGCCGGCTTCTACGTGACGTTGAGCTGAAGGTACTGGGCATGGCAGCCAACCTCGTTGCTGACCGTTCAGCAATGTTGACAACAGGCCAAGCTCGGGAGAGGCTCCTTGGCTCCGATCGATGAGTTGCCGCAACGGCAAGCTGAAGTTGTCTTCACCGAAGAAAGCATAGATTGGCTGATCGAGAACGTCGTGGCGTCACAGCGGGAAAACGTGATGGACACTATCGTTTCGCTGTTCGCTGCTCCGCAGGGCAAGCACCCTCTTTCGAATCAGAACAAGACAAATTTGGTCGGATTCAACACCATTGAGGCGGCGCAAAGACAGTTTCGCATCATATATAGGGTGAGCGTGCGGGAAGGCGTTGGCTTGATTGAAGTCATAACAATCGGTCATCGACGTGACGACGAGGTCTATGTTGACGCGCACGACCTGATTCAATCCGGCAAACTCAGCGAAGCAGAGCAGACTCAGATCTGGGATGCGCTGACGCTGATCGAAGACACCAAGGCACGTGTCGGTTTGGAGAATTGGGACTATATGGAAGAGCCGGCTCCGGAAGGGCTCATTAAATCGGCTGTTGCATCAGGGGTGCTCGACGAGGACTTCGCCAGAATACTGTCGAAGGACGAAATTGTCGCTGCCATGTCTGCGGCATGGGAAAACGGTGAAGCAAACCATGAAGCTGCCATTGCGGCAGCACTTGGGCGCATCGCAACAAGCACTCGACCAGAGCGCATCTTTGAGAGCAGGCGCGAGCCCAGATGCGGCGCAATTATGCCCAAATTGAAGATACCCTGCATCCGTGCGAAGGGTCATGCAGGTGCCCATCGAGGGCACCGTTAACCACTCCAAAACTTATCTGCAACCGGGGCTTCTAAGCTTTTAGAAATTGGTCATCAAGACGAACCAATTGATCGCAGCTCGTGAAAAGGAGCCAAGCGGCATATTGTCTTTATCGAGCGAATCGCGATCTACATCTTAGAACTTGATGCCTGCGCAATGGCACGCAGCACCAAATTCGTTACTGCAGGATCACCCAACACCCGGAAGTGCTCTGAGGAAGCCACTCGATAATTTTGCGCTCCCTCCAAGGCCGAACCGGCAAGGATGTAAGGATCAAAGGCGGGTGTGATCGTGGTGATCCTTGCATTACTCGATTCCTGCGCGCCAAGGTCTAAAAGTAGTGCGTCATCTTCCCCGAATCCCGAGATCACAGCGTGTCGAACCAGGCGAGCATAGGGCGATCCGGCGACGGGTGAAGCGATGGCGATCAGGTGTTTAATCGACACCGACGGATCATTGACCAGCAAATATTTTCCAATCAACCCACCCTTGCTATGCGCGAGCATAATGATCTGATCGAGCGAGTTCTCCCGTGGATAGGCCGCGGTGACGGCAGCGGCTTGGGCCACCGGCATCGTATTGCGGTTTAGGCCCAGCAATGCGTGCACAGGATGTCCGGCCGCATTGATGCGGTCGCATAGCCTGCGCATCATCGTCCAATTTTCGAAGACGCCGGGGATGATCAGCACCGGCTCATGAGTTCCGGTGGCTTAGGAGGCGGGTAACCGCAGACGAAAAATTCCGTGCCACATTGAATACAGTGCCCATCTGCTGTCTTGGGCCCAGGACCATGCGCGAACCAACGGCAGGTATCGAGCGGGAGTTGCACGAATTTTCACACTGCGATCGTATCCGCCGATGATACGGGGCATTCGAAAATGACGAATCTACTAAGTAGCGCAACAAAAACAGCAAGGACTGAAGCGAGCCTCGCTGTTTCCACGGAGCAACAACCCCAACCAGAGCAAGCCAAGACTTCAGCTGACGTGGTTTGGGCATTCTCTTACATGAAATATTTGTTGTGTGTCATCTGATCCTCAAATAGAAATCAGGCGAGTGGATTCCAGCAGGTGACGACGAAGTGGCCCCGAATAGCCTGGCCAGGCGGTCTACCTGCTATGTCTTGAACGGCAGGGAGCTACAACGCAATCCCGTCCACCGAAATGTGGGCTCTTTCGAAAGGAGCGTCAGGAAGTAAGTAACAACCGGAAACTGGTGTGTTATCGTTGGCCGGTTGGCCCGCTGGCGTCCTGGGCGAAACTGAAACGGGTGCTCTGAGGAGACGGAAGAGTCACAAGCCACTATGCCAACTGCGCCCCGAAAATCAACCCAAAGTGTCAACTGGACCGTGAACAGACCCGATGATTCCTTCCGGGGCTCAGCAATATTGGTGGCATCGGTATCACTTGATTCAGCGGATTGCGTCTACACATACAACGTTGTCCTCGCCGAACCATTCTTTCGTTCGCGCCAGAGTCATTTCGTTGGGTTGATGCGCGTAAACTATCAGATTTTTCCTCGCTCTACTGCAAGCGACATAAAGCATCATTCTAGACCTAGACGGAACTGAATCTGTGCTCCCGGGGGTGGCGAGAAGCTTTTCAAAGTTGTATAAATTCCAGCCGCCATTGTCCAACGACACAAAGATATTGTCCCATTCAGAACCTTTCACTCCGTGCTGAGTCGAGTATGGAGAGTGGTCTTCCACATAATTGAAGAGGTTGACCACCTCTTCAAAACTAACTCCCAAGACGCGGGCATAGCGATATCGATTTTTTCCCTCGAAACGACGCAGTGTGTCACTACGACGAAGAAGGTTGGCTTCTTCCGCGAACTCAAGTACCTCCCCAATTGAGAAGAATTGCATTGCGCTAAGTTGCTGGAGGTTAGCTGCCAAAGTCTCACGCTTCTTAACGCTGTCAAGTTCTACATCTATCGACCTAATGATCTGGTTGAATTTTCCTTTCTCGTAAAGATCCCTCATATTCTGAATAGCGAGGAGATGATTCATGAGTGCATCTCTCTTTTCGCCACGATCTCGATCATCGAAATCGGAAACCTTCTTCGTTCCGAGTAGTCGGTCAGAATTTGAGGACGTGGTAATTAGATCCTCAAATGAGTTGGTCGAGGCAAAAATCCTAAGTGCCGGCTCGGCCTCAAATGCTTCCTTCTGTGTCTTAGTAGGTGGAATCTGCTCCTCGTAGGCATCAAGGACTTCACCAAAAGTGCACTGGGCAGGAACGGCTTCGCCTCGATCCTCTAGCTTGTCCCTGATTCTCTTGGCATACTCAACGACACGATCCTTGTCGTAAATTGCCATTAGTCGTGGAAATCGGTTTTCTCTGGCTATCATCGCTTTTCCGAGGAAAAGCAACTTCGTGTGCTCGGATGCGAAGCTCCAGTCTTTGCAGAATTCCAACTCGCGGAGAGAATCCGTATCCAGCACGGAGCTAGTTGTATAAATGAAGCGCGCACTGCCTTCTACCTGGTAATTGGGGGCCGTTGAGTCATCGGACTGGACCTGCTTGAGATTGTCGGTTCGCAATCGGTTGATAATGGGGATGACAGCCGCTGGATTACGGCGGTTGTGAGTCTTCTCGATTACTCGTAGGCGTCCTGTTTCCGCGGCTCGATCGATGACTTCTTTTCCATCATTTCCCTCATAGATTGCCTGCGCACAGTCTCCAAAGAGCCCGATGCGCAAGGTTCTTGAGTCGGGATCAGGCAGCTCTTCAAACAGTATTTGAAGCACATCGGAGGGCGTGTCTTGATACTCATCGACAAACAGGTAATCGTACGAATCAGAAAGAATGCGAGAGAGCGTTGCATGCCCGCGGAACATGTGTTTGGCGAGTTTCAGAACCTCGACATGAGAAATTTCCCCTAGTCCAAGATTCAGCCACTCTTTGTATTCAATCTTCCCGTCCCAAAAAGTCGCCTTAATCGGCACACTGAGTGTAGATCTTATTTCCCCTGTATTGATGAGCTCAGCCAGAGATTGGCGTAGATTCTTCTGATACCTACCGACGATGGTCCAGAGGAACTCATGGATGGTCGATACTTTTAGGTGAGGGGTTGGGAACCTGGCGCGGATTTCATTTACGGCCACATTGGTGAAGGTGATACAAGCTACCCTTGACTGTGGATCCTTGGCGTAGATCTCCTTGAGAAGTCCGAGCATCGAGTGGGTTTTACCGCTACCAGCGCCGCCCTTGATAAGGAAGTCTTTGCGTAGCTTGGTGGCCTCGAGCGCCTGTGTAACCTCGGGTTCAATCTTTGTCATCGCACGTCCCTAAGCCACCGTAGGCCATCAGAAATATAACCAGGGATTTCCCAATCGCCACTACCGTCTATTCCTTCGTGATAAATGACATCAAGCGCAAAGTGTGTCTTCTTGAGGACACACTTATCAGCCAATTCGTATGCGTCCATAGACTCGTCAGCAAAGTGATGAGTTTTTTTAAGCCCGTGAAAACTATCAATATTATTTGTTATGAATTGTCGGTTTATGTGGATGAATGCGTCTTCGTAGCTTCGCGCCTCGTAATTGGCTTCTTTTGTCTGGTACGCGACGAAGATGGCGCCATCTTTTGAATCGATTGCCCATTTATCAGTCTTGGAGAGTTGTTTTTGATCAGAAGTCCGTACGCGAAGATCACCTAAGTCCCCTTCAGCCTCCAACTCGGATTTCGTCAGACCAAAGTAGTGTTTGAGCGCGCCGTTCGTCGTGTGCGTGCCATCAACAACTGCACATGCCTCCAGCGATTTCTTGCCCTTTTTCTTGTCGTCATTCTCTACTTTTACCCTGGCACTATCAATGTCTGTGATGATTAGAGTCTTCAAGCCGGTGAAGTGGATAAAGTGATCGAAAACTTGGGAGTGTGCTCCCACTTCAACGATCGAGATGTTCTGCGAATTCAATGGAGAGTCATGGTCCGGTTCGGCAGCATCGACTTTTCGCATCATTGCCCTCATGAGGATTCGCTCTGTGTCGCCCTCGATCAGCACTGCCTTGTCAGCGAAGAACAACTCAGCCCGAGTTAAGGTCAAATACTGCTTCAGGAAGTGGTAGGACTTCTTGTCCTTCCCGTATTTTTCCTCGAGGTCGGTCATGTTTCGCGCTTCCACACGATCGGCAATGCGACGGAAGTACTTGATATCCGAAAAGTCGCTCTCTGCCGTGATGTGAGAGGAATGAGTAGTAAGAACGGTTTGCAGCTTTAACTCGTCTAACTTCTTATGTTCGAGTATTAGCTCCTTGATCTGCTTGATAAAAATATATTGGAGCTGCGGGTGGGTATGGGCTTCCGGTTCTTCAATGACCAACAGATTAATGTCCGCCATTTCTCGCGTGCCATCGCCCTTCATCCTGAGTAGGCGTATCTCAATCTCCATGATGATGGCAATGAGGTTTAGGTAGCCGAGGCCGTTGTGATCCTCGGGGAGCATGGAATCCGGGTCTCCGTAGCGGACTGATGTGCTGTTTTTTAGGAGCAAATCTGGCTGAATATCGGAGACTACATGAATATCCGCATTTAGCGCAGTTATGCCACCGAAGCGTTTAATTTTCTCGACAACGTCTTCGAAGACGGATTTGTAGGTCTTTGTGAATGCTCGGTCTGTTGCAGCAGCTTGCGCAGCAAGTTGGATAAATGCGGAAGTCTCATGATTACCGCCAGTGTGGTCGTCGAAGTAGTCGCTAGAGAGTTGCGAAAGAGCTCTTCCAGCAGTCTTACCGTTCCGTCCAGCTGTCCGGTTCTCAACAGATCTCCTGGCGCTGACGTATTCAAGCCTCAATACACGACGAAGCAAGCCGACCTCTTTCGTGAGGTCAAGATTCGCTGTTTCGTCCTGCGGATCATAAGAGACGATGGAGCTAGATAAGTAGCCCCCCAGTTTCTTGGAAAGAAATCGTTGTATCTCAACCCCACGTTCAGCCTCGTCGAGAGAATTGGTAAATTTCTCGATAGCTTCAAGATTGTTTCGGGAATCAACATACAGCCGGGAAAATTCGCTGGGATTCAACTCGCTTCGAAATCTGAGGTGCACGGTGCGCGCCTCAGGGGAGAGATCAATCATCAGCTTGGAGAGATTGCTTAGGTTGTCCTTCTCGTCATACTGAATCTCCAATTCAAGGGTGATCTGCATAGGCGGGTCAGGTAGCTGTGAACTGTCCTTTTCGAGTGCCTGCCGGAGGGCAAGCTGCAGTCCGAGAGAGAAATCCTCATATGAGAAGTATGGCGACGTGGCCGGAAGAAATTCGCTTAAAACGTTTAGGAGCGATGTCTTTCCAGTGTTGTTCTTTCCTATCACGAGCGAGAGATCGTCACGCATATCCATCACAAAACCATTTAATAGGCGATATCCATCGACCTTGATTCTCGCTACTTTCATGGGCTTCTTCTCCGCTCTAAGTGATTTTCTTGATTATGACAGTGAATCGTTCTCTTTTCATGTACCGAGAGGGTGTCCCGGACCGAGACGCAAAATGGATGAGACTAATGTGGCAGTATGATTTCTCGTTATCACCTTCGATGCCCTGGTTGCGCCCAGAACTTCGTGGCGCGGCTCGGTGCAGAGCCGACTACATCCACCAAGCTCTATTTGCCTTGTCCGCATTGTCAACTGCCAATTCGGGCTCGAATGTCAGGGCAAGAACTATCGGATCATCGTGTCGAGTTCAAGTGTGATGTCGTCAAGGAGAGCGATCTTCCTACTGAGCCGCTCGTTGTCACGGTTAATCCGTTCGTACCGTCTCGATACGATGCGGATTCGTATGGTGGTTTGGGCGCGTTTCCGACGATGACACTTCTACAGGTCCTGGGGGACGAAACCTTCATGGTTTTCCGGGAGGATCGGGGCACAGCGTGCAGCCTAATTGAAGAAGTCTGGCCGGACATTCGAATAGCTTTTGAATACTATTTGCACCGGAACTGGGATATGTTTGACAAGATCGCACAGTCCAGGTTTGGGCTGGAGTCCGTGGGACAAACGGCACACGAACGAACAACGATTGCTTATCAAGGCATTGCCATCGTTGCCAGAGGCATCGTGGGACGCTCTGGCGACCGTAGCGCAAAACTGTTCGAGCGCTTTGCTCGCAAGCATGTCGCTGCAATCCCGCAGGAACAGTATCGCACCGTAGTCCGTGCTCGGGGTGCGGATGCCCAACAGATCGAACATGATTTATTTCGAGTGATTGAACATTTCATCTCGGACTACGAAGCATGGGAAATGGGCAGGCTTGTCCGTTACGTCGACAAAGCCGCAGGTGCATTGGACGGACTGGTGCTCTTTCGGGACGAGTTTTCATTGGTGCGAGACCTATACCAGCAGGGGTTTGAGATGGCCTGCAAATGCCTGTGGATTCTGGTCGGTGCGCAAAACGGGGCCAAACGAAAGGATGCCAATGCATTCGGGGACGAGCACCCGGGCACTGTACCTGAAAAGCAGCGTGCCAAAACGCTCAAGCAATTCGACAAGCTTCCCAACGCCTACAAAATCGCCTACGCCGCTCAAGTGCCCGGCTGGGAGTGCTTGAATTCTTTTCTGAACAGTGGCCGCAGGAACACCATCGGGCACGCAACTGCCCGGCACGAACTCAAATCTGGACGAATCGTAAGCGACAAGGATCCTTACGGCATCACCTACATCGATTTTCTCGGTGAAACGTTTGGAGTGTTTGAAGCGCTGGCGGTGCTCATGCAGGTCCTGCGGGCTGCGCGAGTTGCGGCTTCGCCCGATTTCTCCGAGTAGGCGTTAGGCAAGACGCGCCAAATCGGTCAAAAACTCGTGTGCATAGTCTGCCTGTGATCTAGTGCTTGCAGTTAGACTCGGCGTGACAATTTTTTTGGGGGAACCACCTGGTTCCGAGATGCTCAGTTGCCGAGTGCTCTAATATTTTGCCTGCTGCGCCAGAGATCAAACGGTAGGCTTATCTCCTGACCGATTTCGTCACTCCCAGGGTTCACTCTCAGGAGTTAAAAGGCTTTTCTCTAATGATTCTTGGCAGGTCTCGGACCCGCTGGCAGGATTGAAGCCACACCTTCACAACGTGACTCCTTCCATATCTGGCGACGAATTTGTTTGCCTTGTTGCAGACCCGTCCGTTGTGTTGGAGTGGCACCGGTCCGGCCCCTTGACGTGGCTTGATGAAAAGCTGACCACAACCGAATCGGTTGCGTGACTCATTAGAGATTTGCCTGCCAGATTCCGTATCCAGACCGAGCCATCCGTCACGGTAACCAACCGGATTGAAGGGTTACCATCATTGGCATCGTCGCAGAAAAATACGACTACATCGTAGGCATCGACACGCATGCACAAACCCATACCTACGCAACCATCAGTACAAAAACAGGCTCTCGCGAGGCCTGTGAGCTCTTCCCCCGCCCCCAACTGTTTGATATATCCAGGCATCCCGACGTCAGGTTATTGCTGGCTACAGAATCAGATATCGCCATAAAAATAGCAAAATCATCCGAGTCGGGCCTGCAGCTCATCATTTTCTCAATTCACCAGCTAGACTCGGTTCGAGTCATCGGTGACTATCAGCCCCAACATTCTGAAGATGTAAAAGGCGAGCAATAATCAGGGTCATACCGTTCTGTATAACTGTTCATGTTGGCTGTTGGTTTACCACAATTTGGGCATTCCCAATGTGTCCCCTTACAAGTTCGACTGTTATGCCCATTGAATCCACACGTGCTGCAAGCTGCCATGCTTCCATCCTACAGAGCCCGCTTCGACTTTCACATAGTCTCACTTATCAACCCTAAATTCCCTAGTGCCGACGACTTTTAAGTTCCGGATAAATATGATGTCAACGGAAAGTCCATGAAGTGCGATGTAGATTATTGAGAATTTCTCAACGAAGAAGGTAACTATTCGATAAAGCAATCTATGAATTAACGCGTGAGAAACCAATTTGTGGGAGGTGGTCAGTAGTATCGTTCCCAAGCCTTTTAGTCGTGCAAGGAGGAATGATGCCTGCCCATTTCCCGGGATCTCAAATCTCCATTGTCCTCGACCCTGATGGGGTGCGTCGTTTCAGGTCAGCCGAACGCCAGATTCAGCCAACGCGTATTCTCGCTGTTGTAGAGCGGGTGCCATATACTCGCGATGACTCGGGATCTAAGCATGCCTACGTTCCGTTTTCTGCGGCTGTAGTTCTTGATGGGCACTTGGCACAACGCAGCGAACGTGGCCTGCATTTCGACTTTGCTGTGACTCTTTGCGACAACGGGCTTCTCCCAGTGGTTACACTCTCGGGAACATGCCGAACTGGCGAGTTGGGGACAGCGATTCTGGATTCAATTGCCGAATTCACGGGAACAAGCCGGATCGCCAGCACGGCTTCTATTGATCTTCTGATTTCAAATCGCGATGGTCTTGGGCTGAACGATTTATCGTCCAATCCTGTCTTCTGCGTGAATCCGTCGTGGCTTTTTGGACTCAATCTGGAACAAGCGACGCAAGCAAGCCAGGATGCGCTGGCATCTCGCATTGAATCGTATCGTTCTCGCGATGCTGTCGTTGCCTATACGGATGGTTCGTTGCCGCACCACGGAAAAGACCGTGGGGCAGGAGCTATGGTGACCATGCAAGGGCATTGGGCTACTCAGATTTCACCCAAGAATTTCTCGCGTAATCCACTAATGGCGGAGACTACGGGCGCATTACTAGCCTTGCGTTACGCCCCTGCGGATTCCGATCTCGCAATTTTCAGCGACAGCCAAGTCTTGGTGAGCTCCATAAATGACATTGCGAGTGGAAAGCTGCAGTGCAGACAAGCGCATCATGCGGCAATCGAAATTGCGATAGCCCGCCGCAAAGGAAGCACGCGAGCCGTGTGGGTGCGCGGGCACAACGGAAATTGCTATAACGAGGCTGCCGACCGGATGGCTGTCCTGATGGCACGCCACTTTAATGCCGGTATCGATCCGGCTCAGACGCATTCCCTGATGCAAATGATCATTGCGGAAGAACTTGCCGGGCTCACCCTGGCCGTTTGACGCGATGATCTGCGCACCGGTCCATGGTCCCTAGAGTCCGCGACCTGCTTCCCAGAGGCTGTCGGAGGTGCCGGTCAGAAGCGAATTCAGCGACACTGCCTGGGCGTCCGTAAACGAAGCGATGTAGTCGACGATTGCGCGCGCCTGGCCCAAACGTTGAATCTCGTTTGGCCCGGCTTGCGAGAATAATTCAGGGGTTGTCTCCCGCAATTGCCGGTATTCCTCTGTGGTGGCCTCCACTGAATCCAATAGGCGGCGAGGGGCGCGGCCGGCGTCGTCAGGGTCGTTGAGCCAGGTGCTAAAACCCTCTGCCAGGGAACGAATAATTCTGGTTTGGCCCCGCTGATAAACCGCCAGGTCTGAACGATCCAGAACGAAGCGCGAGTGCACAAATTTGAGCACAACCACGTCGTGCCAGGCTTCATCGCTGAGGCGTATGTGTCCGCTGCGCACAATGGGTGTGCGATCAACCGTGACCGATTCTTGGAGGCGGTCGATCCACCGCCGGGTGAAAGCAGTGACCGCGCGATCGGCCTGCAGCCCACCGTCGTAGGGAACTGCCAAAAGTCCGTCAACCAGATCGTGCCCCACTCGCTGCACCGAGTCGCGGAAGGCATCAGGGTTGGCGATCCATGGATCCTTCGCGACGAGTCGACGCCAAGTGAGTTCTAGTGCATGGCCCGGCTGGCGCTGATCGAGTTCCGAGGTTTTCAGAATCTTGAAGGCAACGGCATGTTCCAGCCATGCGCGCAGTTCGGCTGACACGCTGGTGTACTGCAGAATTCCTGCTCGGTAGAAGTCGTCGAGGTCGTGCACTGCGTAGGCGATGTCATCGGCAATATCCATCACGGAGCATTCCAGCGTCTGCTGGTACTGGGCGATTCCGGGGAAGACTGACAAGACATCTGCCATTTCTGCGGCTTCAATATCGTAAGCGGAATACTTCATGGCGCCAGCGGCTGGATCCGTGCCGACTCCGCGGGGGAGCAGTTCAGGGGCGATAGGGCCTTTGGAGCGCCATTCGTTGCGAGTCCACGGGTACTTCAACACGGCTGCTCGCACTGCGCGCGTAAGGTTCATTCCACGTGGGGTCGCTCCGCAGCTGTCGAGTGCGGTGAGGATGCGGAAGCTCTGGGCGTTGCCTTCGAACCCATCTGGAAGACCCAGCATATTGCGGGCCACGCGGTCGAGCTCCTGTTCGCCGAGGTGCCCAAACGGCGGGTGTCCCAAGTCGTGTGCGGCGGCCGCTGCCTGAACTACTACGGGGTCGCAATCACCTAGATCGGAGATAAGTCTCCTAGTTGTTTCATCGGTTGATCTCAAATTGATCGCGATGGAGCGCGCGACTGCCGATACCTTGAGGGAATGCGTCAAGCGGTTGTGCACGAGGGTACCGGAACCGCCCTGCGGGATTACCTGGGTCACCGAAGACAGGCGCGAAAAGTAGGGCGAGAAACGGATGCGTTCCACATCAACGCGAAACTCATCGTCGCCCGCACGGTTCTGCTCGACGATAGCGCGGTCACGGCCGCCTGACTGATGCGTTTTTACTCTGGTATCCATCGTAGGAACTAGCCTAGGGGATCAACTGCCCAGCGCCGAGTCAATTGATGATTTGGTTGGCGAGTTCTTCACCGTGTGCAAAGGCGATGACCTGATTGACTGCCAGTTCTGAGACCAGCGAGATGAACTGTTCAGTGTCTCCGGCCATGTGCGGGGTGATGATGCAATTTTGTGCGCCCCATAGTGCATGGTTTGCCGGCAGTGGCTCAGGATCGGTGACATCCAAGGCGGCGTGCAGCCTGCCGGCTTGCAACTCCGGCAACAGTGCTTCGGTGTCGACGATGGGCCCGCGTCCAACATTGACCAGCAGCGAGCCGTCCTTCATAGCCGAAAGGAATTCGGCGTCGATGAGGTGCTCGGTTTCCGGTGTATGCGGCAGGGCAACAATCACCACATCGGCAGTCGGAAGAAAAGCCCAGAGCTGGTCGAGAGAATATATGGGGTGGCCCTGCTCATGGACTCGTTCGGTACGGGCAAAAGAAGTCAGCTCGGCAGGCTTGAAGGGCAGAAGCCGCGAGCGAATTTCACTGCCCACTCCACCGGCACCGAGAAGCACCACCTTGGACCCGTGCAACGAGCCGGTCCACGTCCTGGTCCACTGCCACTCGCGCTGCTGCTGTCCGACCTGCGGCAGCCGGCGCAGGGATGCCAGGACCAGAGCGAGGCAGTGTTCGGCGGTGGCATCTTCCACGGCGCCCTTGGAATTGGTCAATGACACTTGGTCAGGAAGATGCTCCAAGACCCACTCGTATCCAATGGAGAGCAGATGGACATGCTTCAGCCCCTTGATGCGGGAGACCCTTGAACGCAGCTCAGTATTGCTCGGGCGTTCGGTAACCAGCACGTCGGCTTCAGGCGCATCATGGGGGTCATTTTCGATGTGCCAGAGGATTGGTTCGATTCCAGCAAGCCGCAGCCGGTCGACGAGATCCTGCCAGGGGAGCAATACACGTAACGCCATAAGAAGAATGTCCTTTCGGGTGCTATGACTATTGTGTCCGTTGGCTCGTAGCGATGAAAAATCTGGTGACCGGCCCATTGCTCCGCATCAGTTATTCCAGATTGCAGATCAAATAACTAGTAGGCTAAGCCTATGACTCACAAAGGGATTGTAGGAACCACCACGCTAATAGCCCTTGGCTGGACGGTGTTTGTCCTTGGCCTCGCCGCGCTATTCTTCGACCCGCTGGTCGGCGCGCTGTTGGCGATCGCCGGCGCGGTACAGGTCAGCGGGGGCATGATCACCGAGGCGTTGATCAGGAAGCGGGAGGCGTCCGCCGTACTGCAAAACAGCAGCGAAGAAGAAATTCCTGCAATCGATTAGTAATTGTTCTCCACGCTCCACCGCTTCCGAGAGTACATCAGGGGTATGTGGCAGGCTGGCGAATCTCTGATTAGAGGCTGCTGGCTTACGACGTTGGGGGCAACAGTATCGGCAGCTGCCTTCTACCCAGGGCAACCGTTCGTCGCTTCCCTGTGAGGTAGGCCTTAACCTTTGTATGCGAAAAGGTTGTGATGAGTTTCCTAGGCCTGTTTCTTCTTGCCTAGTCCTCGCGCTTTTGGTTGCAGCAGAAATCTAGGGAGAATCTGGATTATTCACTTTATTCTGATGCTTCAGACAGCTGCCGAACGAATTTCTCCAGTCTTGCCGATCGGGTCTTATCAGTCTTGGCAATCATCAGCTGGTGCAGAATGTGATAGCGCGGCTGGGACTTCAGCGCTTCGAAAGCGGCTTTGGCAGCCGGACGTGCATCTAGAGCGCGCTGTAAGTCTTCGGGCACTTGTACAGTGGCCTGCCCTTGGTAGGCGCGGTCCCACCTGCCATCGGCTTTGGCCTTATCGATTTCCGCTCGTCCGCGAGGGCGCATCCTGCCTTGCACGATTAGTTCCTGGACGAACTGTGTATTCTTTTCGGACCAAACGGAGGCTTTGCGTCGCGGAGTGTAGCGCTGCAGGAAAGTTGTTTCGTCGCGGCTTCGGCGCTGGCCGTCGATCCATCCGCTGCACAAGGCCTCCTGTAGAGCGTCGGCAACCTTCAGAGAGGTCGGCTCGGTGGTTCCCTTCTTTGCTACGAGCAGCCACACTCCGTCGCTGGTTTCTTCGTTTTCATCGAGCCAAGCACGCCATGCGGCAACATCTTTGAGGATCAACGGGTTGTCATAGTCCATGGCAACTATTGTGCTGGCCATCAGTACTCCGCGCGAGTGTACTCTTGCCCAACCCAGACAAATCTTCGCTATGCGCGGCTATCAAACCAGTGACTGGACGATATGCACGAACGATTCCAAAAAGTAATTGGACAGAGCTTTTCGGCGCAAAACAACCGTTCATGGGAATGCAAAGACCGCAAGTGAAGAGTGACTCTTCACCTGCGGTTTTCTAGCTTCTGAAGGTCGCGATACTGGGGGCCGAAACGTTGCTACCCAGAGCCGCGAGTGACCGGTTATCGGAAATGCGGAACGTAGTCAGTTCTCTTCGCTGGCTCGTTCGTTGAGCCAGATGGCATGGTCCAGGTGAGTAACTGTTTCTCCCAGGCCAGTGATTGCATGGGCACTTGTCACGATCTTGCGAGCCAGGGTGGGAGTGACGGAAATATCTATTTCGTTGGTGTCAGCCACTCGCTGAATTGCCCGGATGATCCAGACATCGGGTTTCACATCTCCGTGGCCCAGAAGCATAGTGAAATAGCGGAATGTCACTTTGCCTAGCCCATGAACATCGAGGTAGGCGTTGCGGTGCGCATGATTTGATGGGTCGAAATCTTGTGCGCCAGAAACGGTGTGGATCTCGAGATTAGCTAGGTTGTTGGCGACCTGCAATGCCGCACGAGCCTTCGGATTGCTTGCGGTTACTCCGTTCCCGAGGATGTCCGATATCTGGCTTTCGGTGAGTTTCAAGAATTCGTGGAGATCTTGGGCTGCGGGAGGGAAAGTGTCTTTGAATTTTTTCAGACGAGGGGCGAGACCTTTGCCATATTTCGTGGTGTATTGAGCACGAATTGAAAAGACCGCATCCAAGAGAGCCATGGGCAAATGATTCGGCCAACCGCCGGGGTATGCAGTGAGCTGTTGTTCTGTGAGGTTTCGAATATCTGCACAGAAAAACTCGACCAGTCCGTTTGTATCTTCAGGGCCGGCAGGTTGAATGGGGATCTGCACTATCGATTTCCTTCTCTAATGGTTAAGAAGCAGCGTCGGAAACGACGAGCAGGGGAGTAAGCGGCATTAGGGATCGCCAGCGCTCGGGCAGTGCTGCATAGTGTTCCAAGACGAGGGAGACGATGTCCTCACCAGTGATCAGGCGCAGTCCTGGCCGTTGGCGCTCGAGTGCGAGGGCGTCGCGGCTGTAGGCTCCGAGGGTCATGAACACTACGAGTTCTCCGGCGCCCTGGACACCGATGAGTTGCTGCACTTCGGGAGCGCCGATCGTGGCAGTCTTGTGTTTGCACTGGACCTTGATCAGGGGTGGTTCGACACCCAAGGGATCTTTGTGGGCAATGACATCGACGCCTCCGTCCTGGGAGTATGCGGTGACTCGGGCTTGGTATCCCAGGGCCCGCAGAAGGGCGGCGGAGAATTCTTCGAACTGCCGGTGGCTTATGCGTTCTTGGAGTACTTCGAGGACGAAGTCTCGGGTGTGGCGTTCGATCCTGGATGCGCGGGGCTCATCGGATGTGTCGTCATCGGGGGTGTTGCGTGCTGCGGCTTGTTCAACGACTGCCGTGACTTTTTCGACGTCCTCTGTGCGCGTTTTGAGGGCGGCGAGGAATTCATGCGTGTGCTTGCTGACCTTGAAGAGCGTCAGTGCTGAGCCGATCTCGTAGAGCGCTGGTTGGGTAAATACGGTGCGGGAGAGCCCGATCTTCTTCCATTGTACTCTGCGGCGGTGACGGTGGGTTGGCGCTGTGGAATCGAAATAATAGTCGCTGTTCACGATGCCAATGTTGATGGTGCTGTCGGGTTTGTACGGGGCGACGAGGATGTCGCCGATCTGCAACTCATCGCGGAAGCGAAGGAGCACTCCGGCCCAGGTGGGGATAGCTTTGTGGCGTTCTTCAGGGATAATTCGCGCGAGCTCGGCTTTGAGCCCTTCGCGCCCGTCCGGGATCCAGGAGAGGTCAGTGATGGTGTCCCAGCCGAGGCTGACGAAGTTGTCGTCGGTCAGTTCTGTGGTGAGTGTGTCGTTATGGAGGCCCCATACCTGCATGTGGTGTTCTACTTTCACGAGTGTCGGTTGATCCCATAGTAAGCATCAACTACGACAGATCAGGTATTGCAGACAAGGCATCTTGTCTTGAGAAGATCGGCGGGAGGAACTCCGGCAGATAGAACGTCCTGCCCTAGGGTTTTAGCGCTGTGGGCGATTCTGAAATCCCAGGACGCAGGCAACTCGTTGACCTTAAAACCACCGTCTGGTGCCGGGTGGTACTCTGCTTACTATGCAGGGTTAAAATTCGTCGATTCCTTCTCGCCAGATCACCTTGTCGTCGGCATCGAAGCTGAAGAAATGGTTGTCGAAAGCCTTGTGGTGGTTCGGGCACATAAGCCGTCCGTTCTCGACGGTCGGCAGCCCACCGTCAGCATCGGCGATTAGGTGCGCGGCTTCGAGGATTGCAACATTACCTAGGCCACAAACAATGCATTCGGCATCGAAATGCGCCAGAAGCAGTGCTCGAAAACGTCGTTGGTGGCTGCGGTGCTTCGCCTGATAGTACTTGTATCCTTTTTCGATCGGTTGGCCGACATGCGGATTGGTGGCACCCAACGCAAGCTGTTCGACGTGGTCTTGCCATAGGGCTTCGAGGGCCTCGGCCTGGGCCGGGTCGAGGTGGATTCCTCCAGACATGAATACTTTGGGAAAACTTGGGTCATTCTCCTGGATGGCCTTCCATGGCAGAAGGTCTCCGGGGCTAAGCAGCGCATCCCAAGAGACATCGACATAAGGCGCTGCATCGGGACGATTCTCATCCCAATGGTGCAACATGAAGATTTCGCTCGTTGCATGGCCGGAAGCGATCAGCCCGCGGTTTTTCGATCCGACGTGGAACATGTAGATCCTGTCGCCTGGCACGATGCCTTGTTTTCGCGTTCCGATGCTCCAGGATAAGGGGGCTGAAGCACCTGCCAGAATTTGGCGCTGGAGATCTTGGAATTCTTCCTTCCCCCACATGAAGTTATTGGGGTTCCAGAGCACTTCGAATGCGGCAACTTCGCGGGTGGCCTCCGCTGCATTGCGGTGGGGTGCGACATCGAATCCGAGCTCCATGAGCGTCTTTGCAGCGCCATGCAGTCCACCGGTGAACTGGTCTCGCTGCAGGAGGGTGCCGGTTTGAATGAGGTGAGCGACGCCGGCGATGGCTTTGGAATCGTAGGCTTGGCCGTCGTGTAGCAGCCAGTAGGATTTGGCGGGGCCGAAACCGTACTCGGTAAGGAAGTCTTCTCGACCCATGCTGTCGAACAGGTCCAGGGCTTGGTGGACGGCGGCAGGGTCAGTGAGATCTTTGAGGCTCATTGCGGTGTCCTTGATCTAAATAAAGTGCGAGTGAAGTGGACAATCTAGTTTGTGCCGGCTGCTTGAATTGCTATTGCGGCCAGCGTTGGGACGATCGGGTCAGGTGTTGATGATGCCAACCATGGTGCTTTTCGAAGTACTTGGCTGTTCGGGGAGTATGAGCGGTCACTTGCCGTCCCAGCAAGCCGTCGATGTCGGACTGAAGGTGGTTTGTTTCTGGGGTGCGCGGTCTTTGTTGGACGAGCACATACCCATTGACAGTGATGTGGTCGCTCCAAGATGGCGTCGCATCCGAAAGAGCACGCTGCTATGACAATGTGTAGGTCTCCGCGTTCGTGTGAATCGCGGCGCGAGCGTTTCTTGGTGTGAGGGGCGACCAGGAATGAAATGGGAAGCTCCTTGCCGGCTAGTGGGCAGTAGCTTACTGTGTGTTGGCCAAAGAGGATGATTTTGAGGCGTGCATGTTCGGGACGGTGGGTGGAGGCTAATTGGCTGTCGGGCCCATCGACGATGAACAATTCTTCGTTTTCTTCGCTATCCTTGACCAATGCAAATTCAAGAGGGGCATCGCGGGAGGCGCTTGCGAGGCCGAGCTGCTCCATGATCCGGCAGCCCACATCGGTGGGCCGATCGGAGAGGTAAGCCTGGTTGATACCTCCGGTTTTGTTGAAGGGGCTGCCTTTTTGTTTCCAGACTTCGCAAAGTTCCAATGGAATTTCCTGGAGGTGTAGTGGGGAATCCAGGTGGTGCATCCGAAGGCTCACTTCACGTTCGGCTTCTCCCCATGCATCGGCCGCCAGAGTCTTGTAGAGCTTCGACGCTCTGCGCGCCGGGGAAAGTGCTTTACTTATGGATCCGAGGCGTGAATCTGCGTAGTTTAAGACGATTTCACCTAGAGTGTTTTTGTCCGTTCGTTCCGGATGGGACTGTGTGCGGTCGTTTATAGTTGTGAGCAGCGCCCAGATGATGTTCAGGCCAGATTCCCATGCGCACGCTAAGCCTTGAATGTCCGACAAAAACTTACCCAATTAGGTCCTCTTAGATCCTCATCTTTTGTTTTCTAATAGTGCTATCTAAGCACGCCAGACCGACAGAATGGTTCTTCCGGAGAGGTGCAAAGCACCCGAATATTATGGGGCGTTTTGTTCTTTGATCCTTCGGCAACGGACGGCGCGGGACATCCACATGTCCTTGGCGTCTTGGGTTGCTGGTTCACCGGATTGAACCAACTTGGCCGCGGTACGGATTTGGGATTCGGTGAAGGTTGAGTGGCGGTCGCCCCGGACCATTGGTTGAACAGGGGGCAAGGCACCATGTCGAGGCTGGTCATCCGACAGTCCCAATGATCCTCTTTTAGCGGCTGTCAACCACATAACGGAGCAACCGACATTGAAATCCGTCAAGCATCGCCAGAAATCAAAAAACAATCAGGTGCTTTAGGCATGGAAGTAGGCCAGATCACAGGAGTTATTTTGGCGCATTTCGGGCCGCCATGGGCTCATTTTTTGACTTAATGAAAATGCCTTGGAGTTTTCTCGTTAATGAGCTAGATTTATTTCAATCATCAATACATCGGCGCAGGCCAGAGCGGGCCTAGTGGGATTCACTGGATCTTTACTCGTGTGGCATCCTGTGCCGATTCGCACCTTTTGAAGCAGGATAATTGAAAACTAAATTAGGTACTGTTGTATTTTCAACGGCTCTTATCTCCGGATTGGTGCTCAATGGGACGGCAGCACAGGCAACTGACATTTCAGATGACGTCTCCTCGAGCCCGGTTCAATCCTCCGCACCGGTTGCAATTTCGACGGAACCGGGCCCCGTGCCGGAAGAGTCAACGCCGACCGCCAATGCGGCCAGTGAATTCGAAGCGGTAAGCGTACCGACTGAGCCTGGGACAATCCCCGTAGCGGAAGAGTCATCGGAGGCGCTGAACCCAGAGCCTACTGTCGAAGCCCCCATAGCTGAATCTGCCGAGCCAGACGAAGCCGAAACGTCTGAGCCGACGGTGAAGGAATCAGCATCGGTGTCGGAGCCCGAGATAACGACCGAGGCAACTGAGGAAACTAGCCCGTCTGCAGATTTCTCCGAAACGTCATCGGACGTCGCTGTCGAGGATGAAGACCCTCGCTGGGCTCAACTTGACGCGCTGATGCCCGAAGACAGCGAGAATTGGGACGAAGCCCAGTGGGAAGCTTTCGAGCAAACTGAAGCCGGGCAGGAGATGAACCGGCTTCTTGATGAGTTGCTTGCTGAAGATGACAGCTGGGACGAAGAATTCGAGCTTTCGGATGAAGAACTGGCTTTCTGGGAGTCCATTACCGGACTTCTTCCCGAGGAAAGCTTCGACTGGGACGAAGCGCAGTGGGAAGCTTATTTCAGCACCGACCAAGGCCTCGAACTACTTGACCTGATGCTGCCATTCATCGCAGAAAGTATCGAAAGCGATGAAGACGCCGCTGAGTTCCAGGCGTTCCTCGAAGAAGTATTTGCCCATGATCCCGAACTGCGAGCGTACTACCTTGAGCTGTACTTCGGCATTCAGCCGGAAACTGAAGGCGAAGGTTCGGGAGATCCAGAAACCGAAGAGGAAACAACTCCATCCGAAAACAAGTCTCCAACAGCTAGCGCCGAAATCAAGCCAGCCGGTGAAATCAGCAAGTCTCCTGCAGCCGAGAAACAGTCCGTCACGAAGGCAGCCGGTTCCGCCGCGCCAGTACTGGCAAACACCGGCTTTGACGGATTCGCCGCTGCAGGGCTAGCACTTCTCATGGTCCTTGCTGGTGCGGTCGTTGTGGCCCTTGGACGCAGGAAGTCCGCCAAGCACTAACCCGCTGCGGCACAAGACCGCCAATGCAATCTGAGGCTGTTCGGCCGCTGTCCCAAGGGACAGCGGCCGAACAGCCTCAACTGGTTAACTGCGAGTTTTCATCCAAGCGGTGCCAGGCACGGTTATGGTAGACCAATCCGTTGCTGGGCTGGCCGGGTTCACTATCTCGTTCAATGTGCGACTCAAGGGCGCGCGCGACAAAAACTGTGGACGTTCCTGCCTGAACCCGCTCGATGACCGCACAACGAACCCAGGCCCGGACGCCATCAAAGACCGGTTCGCCGGTGCTCAGCCTTGACCACGTTTGCTTCTGTGCGAAGCGGTCGATCCCACTGGTTGCCCCCAATTTAGCCACCTCGATGTCATGCGCATCCAAGCTGTGAACGACAAGAGAATTTGCGCGGGTGAGCACTTTGGCCGCCGAGGACAGCGCGGAAATCGAGAAGACGAGCAATGGCGGATCAACGCTGATAGAGGCCACGGACGTTGCCGTGAGGGCAACTGGCCCATCTCCGGCATCCGCGGTAATCAGGCTGACGCCGCCAGGGTGCCCGCGGAAGATCGCTTTGAAATCATCTGCGGGCAACGATGGTGTCGCCGATTCTGTCGCTTCAGACGCGGGCACCAACAAGCTCCTCGCGCAGGATGCCAGCCCCTGCGCTGAGCGCGCTGAGCTTGGCCAGGGCTACATCACGGCGGAACGGGGCCATGCCGCAGTTTGTGCTGGCAATCAGCTTGTCGGCATCGACAAATTCGAGTGCGTTGCGCAGGGTCTGCGCCACTTCCTCGGGTGTTTCCACGGCGTCATTGGCCACGTCGATAGCTCCGAGCATCACTCGCTTGCCACGGACCATTTCGACGACCTCAAGCGGGACATTCGAATGGTGGGATTCCAGTGAGACGGTATCGATGGAGGCAGCCTGCAACAGCGGGAAGGACTTCTCGTAGTGGCGCCACTGTGTCCCGAGAGTGGCTTTCCAGTCATTGTTCGCCTTGATGCCGTAGCCAAAGCAGATGTGGACTACGGTTTCGGCTTTGAGTCCCTCGCAGGCGCGCTCCAGCGCGGCGATGCCCCAGTCGGCTACCTCATCAAAAAAGACGTTGAAGGCGGGCTCGTCGAACTGGATGACATCCACCCCGGCGGCCTCAAGCTCGCGGGCTTCCTGGTTCAGGATGGTCGCGAATTCCCAGGCCAGCTTCTCGCGGCTGCGGTAGTGCGCATCGTACAAGGTGTCGACCATGGTCATGGGGCCAGGCAGGGTCCATTTGATCTGCTTATCGGTACAGGAGCGCAGGAACTTTGCGTCCTGAACGAATACCTGATTTTCGCGCTCTACTGCATCGACGACGGTGGGAACACTGGCGTCGTAGCGGTTGCGGATGCGCACTGTCTCGCGCTTCTCGAAGTCGACACCGCTCAGGTGCTCGATGAAGGTCGTGACGAAGTGCTGGCGGGACTGCTCGCCATCGGAAATGATGTCGATGCCGCGCTGGGCCTGCTCGAGGACCGCAGCACGCATGGCGTCCTGCTGGCCTTCGCGCAATTGCGCGCCCTCAAGCTTCCAAGGGGACCAAAGCTTTTCAGGCTCGGCGAGCCATGACGGCTTGGGCAGGCTGCCAACAATTGACGTGGGGATGAGCGTGGAGGTCATGAGGTGTCTTTCGGATTCTTAGGCGACGGGAGCGGGGTTGGAGGAAGACCACTGATCGAGCAGTTCGCGATTTGGGGCGATGAAGTGTTCCTCGGTGAATTTGCCCTGGATCTTTCCCAATTGGGTGCGTTCTTCGCGGTCATAGAAAACGCGGGTGGGGGAGAAATCTTCGGCGCCAAGGCTCGGGTGGTACACCGCGGGAGCCGCCGAATTGGCGTTGTAGATCTCCGGGCGGTAGATCTTCTGGAAGGTCTCCATGGTGCTGATCAGGCTGATCAGCTGCAGATTGGTGTAGTCGTTGAGCAGATCGCCACGGAAGTAGAATGCCAGCGGCGCAACGGCTCCCGGCGGCATGAAGTAGCGAACGCTCAAGCCCATTTTCCCGAAGTACGTATCGGTGAGCGAGTTCTCGTCCTGCTGGTATTCCAAGCCGAGCACCGGATGGCTGTTGCCAGTGCGGAAATAGGTCTTGGAGGTGGAGACGCTGATGCAGACCACCGGCAGCTGGGCAAAACGCTCACGGTATGCCTGTGAGTTCAAAAAATGTTGGAAGAGCTGTCCATGGAGATCGCCAAAATCTTCGGGAATCACCGGAGCTCCGCTGTCATTACACGAAGCTGGAAGCACAACGCTGAAGTCGTAATCGCGGACATAAGAAGAAAAATTATTGCCGACCATGCCCTGGGACCGAGTGCCGGTGAGTTTATCCACGATCGTGGTTTCAAGCACTTCTAAAAGAGGAAATTGCTGGTCGGTATTATCGGCAGGAAAATGCACATTTGCGGAAATGATTTCCAATTCAAGAGAATAGCGGTCGCCCTGGGGATTGTCCCAGTGGGCCAAGGAATTGAACCGGCGGTTGATCATCGTCAGGGCATTGCGCAGGTTCTCTTCACGACGCTCTCCGCGTGCCAAATTAGCGAAGTTTGTCGTGGTGCGCGAATTTGTCGAAGGGGAGTAATTCTCGTCGAATCTGGTGGTGCTAATGCTGAAATTTAATGCGTCTGCCATGATGGCCAATCTGTATTTGTGAGGCCTGGGCAGGCCGAGGGGAAGTCGTTGCGTCAATCATGCAGGGTGATTCTTGATATCAGGTAACTCGATATAACTATGGATTCATATAGACTCAAACTATGGTTCAAGGAACAAGCGGCTTGACGCTGCAGCAGTTGCGCTATTTTGTCGCGGTCGCCTCCGAAGGCTCGATCTCCGCTGCCGCCGACCTGATTTACGTCGCGCAGCCCAGCCTGTCGGCGGCGATGAAGGAGCTTGAATCGCGGGTGGGGCGCACCTTGCTGGTGCGCTCGGCCAGGGGAGTGGCGCTCACCGCCGAAGGCGCAGAATTCCTCGGCTACGCCCGGCAGGTCCTGGAGCAAGTGGAGCTGCTGGAGCACCGCTACCTCGGCCGGCCCTCCGCCAGGCGGCTGCTGGGCGTCTCCACCCAGCACTACTCCTTTTCGGTGGACGCCTTTGTCCGGATGGTCCAGGCCAGCGGAGCCGAGGAATACCAGTTTTCGCTCCGCGAGACGCGCACCGAACAGATCATCGAGGACGTGCGCACCCTGCGCAGCGACATCGGGATCCTCTACCGCAACGACTTCAACCGGAAGGTCATCGACAAGCTGCTGCGCGAATCCCGGCTGGTTTTCCACCCGCTGTTCCTCGCCGATCCGCACATCTTCGTTTCGCGCAGCAACCCACTAGCCACCCGCGAACAGGTCACGCTCGAAGACCTCGAAGACCTGCCGCGGCTGACCTTCGACCAAGGCGCGAACAATTCCTTCTACTTCGCCGAGGAGGTGCTCTCCACGCGCTCCAGCCAACGCGAAATCCAGGTTTCGGACCGCGCCACCATCTTCAACCTCATGATCGGCCTGGGCGGGTACACGATCTCCACCGGCATCATCAGCGACGAGCTTGATCCCTCCATCGTTGCCATCCCGCTGGCGATCGAGGAGCGCATCGAGATCGGCTGGATCGACCACGCCGCCATTCCGCTCACCGACCAGGCCCAGCGCTATCTGCAAGAAGTCCGCGCGGTGGTCGCCAGCTTCGGGGTGGAAGTGCTCGGCTGAGCCGCCCACGGCGTAACTCCCGGTCATCGAGTACCGGTCTATCGTCATAAACTTCGACAAAAACCTTGAAATCACGCAGGTTCTGCTCAAATTGGTGCGTCATAAAGTGGCGCCAGCCACCGCGTCATCATGACAAGTTCACGACATATGAAGCTTGGCGGCCTTGTATGAAGCCGGCCGCCCGATAGCGCTTGCGCCGTTTGCGGCCCGTGGCCAACCATGGAAGAACAACAAACCATCAAGAGCGACTAAGAGATCTGGCTCGAAGACGTCGCAGCAACCATCGGGAAACCGAAAGGTGCTAATGCCAGGAACGATGGAGCAGTTCCGAACGCGCTTTTGCGTGCTGTGCTTCGTGTTGCCACACGATGCCTATCGGTGCACTCCCTCGCAGAGAACGAGGAGGAGCTATGAGCCAAGGAACCGACGCGGTCCATGCCGGATATCGCCCGAGCGGAGACTTCCGCCCGATGCTGCCGCCACTGCACAATTCCGCAGCCTACCAATTCCAGTCGCATGCCGAAGCGATCGAGAAGTTCGCGCTGCGCCAGGCCGGCTTCACCTACTCGCGCACCGGCAACCCCACCGTCTCGATCCTCGAGCAGCGCGTGGCAGCACTGGAAGGCGGCGCCCAGGCGGTAGCCACCGCCACCGGCCAGTCCGCGGTAGCCCTCTCCCTGCTGGCCCTGACCCAGGGACCCAAGCACATCGTGGCCTCCTCCTCGCTCTACGGCGGCACCGTGGATCTGCTCACCGACACCTTCGCCGACTTCGGCATCCGCATCAGCTTTGTCGACCAGGCCGATCCGGCCGCCTGGTCCGGGGCCATCGAGGAAGACACCCGGGCGTTCTTCCTGGAGTCGGTCTCCAACCCGCTGTGCACCGTGGCCGATCTTCCCGCCATCGCGGCCATCGCCCACGAGCACAACATCCCGGTGGTGGTCGACAACACCCTGGCCACCCCGCTGAATGTGCGGCCACTGGATTTCGGCGCGGACATCGTGGTGCACTCGGCCACCAAGGGCTTGGCCGGACACGGTTCTGTTTTGGGCGGGGTGGTGGTGGACTCGGGCAAATTCGACTTCTCCGATGCCGCCCGCTGGCCGCAGATCGCCGCCCCGCGCGTGCGGCTGAACAACACCTCGCTGCTTGAGCGCCATGGATCGGCCGCCTACGCGATGCTGGTGCGCTCCAAATTCCTGCACGACCTGGGCCCGACCCTGGCCCCGGCCAGCGCCCAGGGCATCCTGGCCGGCATCGAAACCCTGCCGGTACGCGCCGCCCATGTGCAGCGCAGCGTCACCACGCTGATCGGCGAACTCCTGGTGCACCCGGGCATTGTGGCCATCCACCACCCCTCGCTGTCCACCCACCCGAGCCACGAGCTGGCCAAGAAGATCACGCCCAAGGGCACCGGCTGCGTGCTGGCCATCGAGCTGGCCCATCCCACGCTGGTCTCCCCGCTGATCGACGGGCTGAAGCTGATTTCGCTGGCCGCCAATGTGGGGGACACCCGCACCATGATCTCCCACCCGGCCACCATGACCCACTGCCGGCTCTCCGAGCAGCAGCTGGCCGCCGCCGGGCTGAACACCGCCACCCTGCGCCTGTCGGTCGGCCTAGAAGACCCCGCCGACCTGCTCGCCGACCTCACCCAGGCCCTGGACCACGCACTGGAGAAGGCCCTGGCCCCGCAAACCCAAGGAGCATCATGACTGGCTTCAACACCCAGGCCGTGCACGCCGGCCAGCACAAGGACCCGCACACTGGCGCGGTGGTGCCCCCGATCTACCAGACCAGCACCTTCATCCAGGACGGCATCAACGTGCTGCGCTCCGGGCATGAATACTCCCGCGGCTCGAATCCCACCCGCGACGGGTTCCAGGACCAGCTCACCGCGCTGGAAGGCGGGGCCGCCGGCTTCGCCTTCGCCTCCGGCATCGCCGCCGAAGACGCGCTGCTGCGCGCGGTGCTCGAACCGGGCGACCACATCATCCTGGGTGCCGACGGCTACGGCGGCACCAACCGGCTGATCTCCAAGCTGCACAGCAAGTGGGGGATCACCTCTTCGGCGGTGGACATCACCAGCCTGGAAGCGGTGCGCGCCGCGGTGCGCCCGAACACCGCGCTGCTCTGGGTGGAGACCCCCTCCAACCCGCTGCTGGGCATCGCCGACCTGGCCGGCTGGGCGGACATCGCCCGCGAGCACGGCGCCCTGCTGGTGGTGGACAATACCTTCGCCACCCCTTATCTGCAGCGCCCGCTGGATTTCGGCGCCCACGCGGTGGTCCACTCCACCACCAAATACATTGGCGGGCACTCCGATGTGCTCGGCGGTGCGGTGATCGTGGCCGACCACATCTTCCGCGGCCAGACCCTGGCCGAAGCGGTGGGCTACCAGCAGTTCGCCGGGGGAGCTGTGGCCGGCCCGCAGGATTCCTACCTGGCCGCCCGCGGGCTGAAAACCCTGGGCCTGCGCATGGAGCGCCACTGCGCTTCGGCCGATACCCTGGCCCGCTGGCTCGATGCGCAGCCCGAGGTCACCCGGGTCTACTACCCGGGACTGGAATCCCACCCGGGGCACGAGCTGGCTGCCCGCCAGCAGCGCGGTTTTGGCGGGATCGTCTCGCTGGCGCTTGAAGATGAGGCCGCCGCCCGTGCCTTCGCCCAATCCATGGAGTACTTCCAGCTCTCGGTCTCCCTGGGCGGGGTGGAATCCCTGGTCTGCTATCCGCGCGAAATGACCCACGCCTCGCTGATCGGCACCGAGCTGGAAATCCCGGCCAACCTGGTCCGCCTCTCGGTGGGCATCGAGGAGACCGAGGATCTGATCGCCGATCTTCAACGCGGCCTGGCCGCCGCCCGGGCCACCCGGCCTGTGAGCACCGTGCGAGAAAAGGCCCTGGAAAACGCCTGATCGCATCGAACCGCAATAATCGGGCGGCGCGCCCCTTCCCCACGGAATAGTAATTGGGGAAGGGTGGAAACATGATCGGAATTCTCAATCGGCTCGTCGAGCATATCGAGGCGAACCTGCACGCCGAGATCAGCCTCGCGGATCTGCTGCGCGGCGAAGGCACGACCGAATACCACGTGCGGAGGATGTTCTCCTCGCTGGCCGGCATGCCGGTCTCCGAGTACATCCGCCGCCGGCGCATGTCCCTGGCCGCCGCGGACCTGCTGGCCGGGGATGACCTTTTAGTTATCGCGATCCGCTACGGCTACGGCTCGGCCGAAGCTTTCGGCCGGGCCTTCCGGTCCGTGCACGGTGCGAGCGCGGGCGAGGTCCGCAGATCAGGCGGCCCCCTTCGAAGCCAGCCAATCATCAGGTTCAGCCTGAACGTCGAGGGGAAACGCCCCATGGATGCACGAATAGCGCAACGAGAAAACTTCCAGCTCATCGGATACGCCGCACGCGTCCCGCTGATCCACCACGGGGCCAACCCGCACATCCAGGAGCACATCGCCTCCATACCGGTGGCCGAACATGCCCGGCTCAAGGCGCTGTCGGCCGCCGATCCTGCCGGCTTGCTGCAGGTCAGCGACCAGGTCGATGCGGACTACCGCGAAGGCAGCGAGCTGACCTACCTGCACGGAGTTGCGGTGCCAGCCGACGCCCCGGTGCCCGAGGATCTGGATTCCCTCCAGGTTCCCGCCGGGGCCTGGGCGGTGTTCAGCGTGTCGGGCCCCTACCCGGCGGCGTTGCAAGAGCTCTGGGCCTCCACGGCCACCTCGTGGTTCCCGTCCAACCCGTGGCGTTTGCGTCCCGGCCCGTCCATTGTCGCCGTGCTCGATCGGGCTGCGGACTTCAGCACCGCCACCTGCGAGCTCTGGCTGCCAGTGGAGGCCGACCGCTAGCCTTATCCACACACCGTCATTGCATGCCCCGCGGATCCTTTTCTGCGGGGCATGCTCGTTCCCATGAGCACAGCACAAGCACTCAAGGATCTGGCCGAGGCGGCCCGGCTCGTCGCCTCGGCGACTGCTGTGCTCTCTGGCGATCTATCCGCCGGCCATGCCGCCTACTTTGCACTGCTCACCGAGCACCTGGCACAACAGCAAACCCGCGCGCAGATCCAAGCTGCCCACGCGCTGCGCCGCACCGGTGCCCACAAGCTTGACCGCGAATCGTTCCAAGCCATCACCGACGCTGGCACCAACCCCACGATCGAGCAGATCGAGGCCGCGGCCGGCCACACCACCGCCGGCCGCACCCACTTTAATAGTGCCTCCGGGTTGCTGCAGGACTGGCTGGATATTCCCCGGGCCACCGCTTCGTCCCGCCTGATCCAAGCCGACTGCTTGATTGGCGGGGTGAATGAGGCAGGTCAACCCATCGCCCCGTGGTTGCCTCAGCTCGCCGAACAATTCATGGATCCTGACGTCGACCCACGCCCGGTCGCTGCCACGGCCACGAAACTGCATTCAGCCCGCAAAGATCTGGGCGAGGGCAAAGCCGGGCGTAAAAAGAAAGAACAACTCCAAGCCGACGCACTGGCTTTCCTGCGCACCGAACCGAAGTCCGCACGCAAACACATTAACGCGCTCATAGCCGAGGTGAAATCCGGCGAACGCCCGATCAAGGCCCTGCTTGAGTGCATCGGAATTTTTAGACGCGGCATGCGCCAAGGCCTGGTCGAATATGTGCTGCGCTTACTTCCTTCTCAGGCGGCTTTTATCGAGGCCTACCTCGCCAAGATGGACAATCCGGCTACCGTGGCCGGTAATCGCGAGCACTTGAAGGACGCCGAAGCTCATTTCACCGGGGAACCGGGGAGCGACTGGGACGATGAGGAGTCGATGCCAGACTGGGCCAAGGGCGGGAACCGTTCTGGACCCGCCGAGCCGGAGCAATCAGCACCACCGGAAACATCGCCAAGTTCGCCGAGACCGGATGAACACAAACCGTGGGAAGACATGAAGCCCGAACGCCGCCGGCTACTGGGACTGCTAACTCTGTTGATGGGAAGTTCTCCCACCGGTTCCGGTATATCAACACCGCCCGCAGCACAGGTCAGCATCGTGTTGAACTGGGAAAAGATGCAACAGCAGCTCAAGGACTTTGCTGTCACTTCCAGCGGATTGCCCCTCACCCCCGGTGAAGCACGAGCCGCACTCTGTACCGCCGGTGTTTACCCGCTGGTGCTCAATGGCACTTCTCTGCCCTTGGACCTTGGCCGTACCCAGCGGCTCTTCTCCAAGGCTCAAGGCCGGGCAATCCGCGCCGCCTATCGAGGTTGCTCCTACCCTGGTTGCAGCATGCCCGCCGAACGATGCGAACTCGACCATCTGGATCCGTGAGAGAAGGGCGGGCGCACCGACATCGCCTCGGCAGACCTGAACTGCCCGATCCACCACATCGGCCGGCACTGCGGACTCTTTAGGACCGTCAAGGTCTCCGGAAGCCGGCCCCTGGTACTACTGTCTAGGGAGCTCGACCCGGAACAACGGCTAAGGATCAATACCTACTTCATGACCCCAACTGAAGCGCTGGCCGCCGAAGCACTGGCTGAGCGGATGACAACCCAGTGGCGTTCGGGGCTGATGGCCGTAGAGTTCGCTGCGGCTTAGGAGTTCGCAGCCAAATGCTTGGCCGCCAATTCGAGGTAATGCTCGGCGTTGGTCTTCAGCCCGGCAACCTCTTCATCGCTGAGTTCACGGCGCACCTTGGCCGGAACGCCGGCCACCAGCGACCGCGGCGGGACCTGGGTGCCTTCCAGCACCAGCGCGCCGGCGGCCACGAGCGACTGCTCGCCGATCACCGCGCCGTTCATGATGGTGGCACTCATGCCCACCAAGCAGCCGTCGCCCACGGTGGCGCCGTGCACTACTGCCGAGTGGCCGACCGACACTCCGGCGCCCAGCGTGCAGGGGTAACCGGCATCCGCGTGAAGCACCACGTTGTCCTGCAAATTGGTGCCTTCACCTACGCGAATCGGAGCCGAGTCGCCGCGCACGGAAACCCCGTAGAAGGCGCTGGCCCGAGTCTCCAGCACCACGTCCCCGCTCAGCACGGCGGTGGGGGCGACAAAAACGTTCTCGGCGACCTGCGGGGTCGACCCGTCAATAGTAATAATGTGGCTCATGCCACCCACTCTAATTGTCGAGGGGGCACGGTGCGAGTTATGAGAAGACGATGGTCCGCTGGCCGTCGAGCATTACGCGATGCTCGGCATGCCACTGCACCGCACGGGTCAGCGTCCGGCCCTCCACGCTGCGCCCCAGCTCAACTAGCTGCTCGGCGGTGCGGGTGTGCGAGACGTGGGTGACTTCCTGGTCGATGATCGGGCCCTCATCCAGATCGGCGGTCACGTAGTGCGCTGTGGCGCCGATCAGCTTCACGCCACGTGCATAGGCCTGGTGGTAGGGCTTGGCACCCTTGAAGGATGGCAGGAAGGAATGGTGGATGTTGATGACGCGGCCTTCCATCCGTTCGCACAGCGAGTCGGAGAGGATCTGCATGTAGCGGGCCAGCACCACCAGTTCGATGTTGTAGTCCTCGGCGAGCTTGAGCAGCTCGGCCTCGGACTGCGACTTGTTCTCCTTAGTCACCGGCAGGTGAACGAATTCCACGCCGTAGAAGTCGGCCATCGGCTTCAAATCAAGGTGGTTGGAAACGATCACCGGCACATCAATGGGCAAGGTGCCGGAACGCTGGGCGAACAGCAGGTCGTTGAGCGCATGCCCCGCCTTGGAACACATGAGCATGGTGCGGGTGCGCTTGGCGCCGTCAGCCACGCGCAGGGACATGTGGAAGTCGTCGCGGATTGGTGCGAGCCCCGCGCGGATCTGCACCAGCGACTGCTCAGTGGTGACCTCGATGCGCATGAAGAAGGTGCCGGTCTCCGGCGAGAGGAACTGCTGGGACTCGGTGATATTGCAACCGGCACCCAGCAGACCTCCGGAAATGGCGTGGACGATGCCGGGTCGGTCGATGCAGGAGAGGGTGACGATGAAATTGTTCATGCATTGAGATTAACCGGCTGGCGCGCTGCACGCACATTCGTCGCGATGGCGTTACACAGTCATGCGTCGCGAAAAAGCGATCAACAACCACATTCCGCACCCAATGGCAGTGCTTGATGCGTCCTCAAAGGCATCCTGCGAATCAATAATTCGTACTTGGCAGAGCTATGACATGATGTCTATAAAATCTGGTATTTTTCACGCTTGGGGAAACACATGAGGCTGCTGCATCGTTTTACTTCGGTTATAGGCGCCGCCGCCTTGGTTTTCGCCGGGCTCGTGCCCCCGGCCCACGGTGCTATCAGCTCTACAGACTGCTTCGAACACACGGATGAGACCGCCAGTGTCGTCGTGGGGCTGTCATGCAAGAATGTGACATCGTTGCAGGACCTGCCAATGACCGGCAATATCCAGTGGATTGGCGTCGACACCCAGAAGGAGCAGACGCTCGGTGGGTTGGAAGTCCTAGCTGCAAACCCCCAGTTGCAATCGGTTCGGATCAGCGAGGCTCCACAGGAAATCATCCCGGAACTAGCCAAATTGCCGGAGTTGGAATCGCTGTCCATAGTCTTCCCTAAGGGGAAGCAGGTGCAACTGGCTGGGCTGGGCCAGCTATCGGGCCTGAAGGAACTTGAAGTGGTGGCAACGAGTTCGACCGATTACCGCTGGGCCAAGGACCTGACCAATCTCGAAGTACTGGATCTCGCCAGCTACACTAGGCCGCTCATCGAGCTAAAGGTCGGTGCCAGCGCGCAGATCGAACCCTTGATCACCGTAGATGGAACGATGCTCAAACCTTGGGAATACAGCAGTGTACGTATCCTGGGCCAGATCAGCCCCACAGGCTTCACCGCGAACAAGGCCGGGTACGCGGGGTTGAAGGCAGAACTCAACGATTTCGAGGCAGTGATCCCGGGCCAGGAGAACCTGAGGTCTGTCAGCTATGCGGCAGGCTGGCACGTGGGCGTGCGCGATACCGTGAAGCTTGGCCGTATTTCACTGAACAGGAACCCGTCGCTGGAGGGACACGATGCGGCGGTAGTGGGAGATGATCTGCTGGCACCGATAAGCAACTACCCATACACGGCCCTGCAGTGGACCCGCAACGGGGCACCGATCCCCGGTGCCGTGGGAGAGAGCTACCAGCTGGTGCGCGAAGACTCCAAGAAAGTTATCGCGCTGAATTTTGAGACGAAAGAAGTTCGTCAAAACGGCGAAGTATGGGTCCCCTCGGCGCAGGGGACGATGACGTACGGCGCGCCGATTGCCGCGACAGTGGCCTCGATCGCCAAGGCCACGATCAGCGGCAGCAAGGTCGTGGGAGAGAAGCTCACCGCTTCCCTCGACGGCGCATACTTCCCGGAGTTCACACGCCATTATCAGTGGCTAGTCGACGGATTCGAGATTCCGCGGGCTACCGCGAAAACCTATACCCCACCCCAGTCCTATGCCAACCGCAAGATCGCCGTGCGGGCAACTCTGCACGCGGCGGACGGAGAATCGGTATGGCTGCCGGACAGCACCGCGGTCAAGGTCGTCAAGGGCATGATCACCGTTGCCAGGCCTCAGGTCTCCGGAACCGCAAAAGTCGGTTCGAAGCTCACCGCCAAGACCGCCACAGCGGCTCCAGCCGCCCAGTCCACTAAGTACCAGTGGCTGCGCAGCGGCCAGAAGATCAAGGGCGCCACGGCAACGACCTACACGCTCAAACCGGCAGATCTGAACCAACGGATCTCGGTCTCGGTGACCTATGCCAAGACCAACTACACCACCAAGACCGTGACCAGCACTGCGACCGGGAAGATCGCAGCCGCCAAGCTGAAAGTCTTGAAGAAGCCGGTGATGACCGGAAAGAAATCCACGGGCAAGACTTTGAAAGCTACGGCAGGCAGCTACAGCACGAAGAACGTGAAGATCTCCTACCAGTGGATGCGCTCGGGGAAGAGCATTCCCAAGGCCACCAAGCCAAGCTACAAGGTAGTGCAAGCCGATGCCCGGAAGACCTTGAGCGTGCGGGTGACCGCATCGAAACTCGGCTACACCACCGTGGTCACCAAGGTGAGCAAGAAGTAACTCGGCAGGCTATACCGCCACCGAGGTCAGGAACTTGCTCGCCGCCAGTGCGGCCTTTCGGCCCGCCCGCGTGGCCCCGAGCGTGGAGGCCGAAGCCCCGTAGCCGACAAAAAAGATCCCGGGCATCGTGGTGGCGGAAACCCCATCGTCGTCCATGAGGATGCCGCCGGACTCGGTGTACAGCTTGAGGTCGCGCAGGTGGCGGTGGGCATGGCGGAAGCCGGTCGCCCAGAGGATCGCGTCGATCTTCTCCCGCGAACCGTCGGCAAAGACCACCGCATCCGATTCCAGCCGGGCGATCTTCCCGCGCGAGACCAGCGCCCCGGAAGCGATCGAAGCGCGCATCTTCTCGGTCAATGCCAGACCGGTGGTTCCGACCACCGATTTGGGCGGCAATCCTGCCCGGGTGCGCTCGTTGACCTGGCGCTCCACCTCCAGTCCCCACTCCGCCCCGGTGAACTCCCGCCAATCCGGCGCTCGCCGAGTGGACCAGAGGGTATCGACCCCGGCCTCGCGCAGCTGCACGATGAATTGCGTGGCGCTGGCCCCGGCCCCCACCACCAGGACTCGCTTCCCATCAAACTGGGCAGGAGAGGCAAACCCATTGGTATGCACCTGCAGCCCGTCAAAATGCCCGGGGTACACCGGCCAGAACGGATTGGTCCAGGTCCCGGTCGCGTTAATAAGGGTGCGCGCGGTGTACAGCTGATCGGCATGCACCTCGAAGTGATCCTCCACCCGCTGCACCGAGGTAACCGTGGCCGAATGCCGCACCGGCAGCGCAAAGCGCCGCTCATACTCGCCGTAGTACTCCTTGACCACCCCCGAGGCAGGCCTCGTGGAGTCCTGGTCCTCCAGCGGGAAGCCGGGCAGCGGGTGGATATGGTGGGTGGCGCCCAGGGTCAGGGAGTCCCAGCGGTTCTGCCACGCGCCACCGGGTCCGGGGTTCGCATCGAGCACCAGGAAGTCCACGCTGCGCTTGGCCAGATGGTAGGCAGCTGAGAGCCCGGCCTGACCGGCGCCGATCACAATTGTCGAGTACACACTAAAGGTAACTCTGCGCACTACAAGATCATTCCTGAGGGCATTTTCGCTACACTGGAACGCGTGACTGGCGTTAGGTGGGTAACCACCGGGGAGCTAATTGTGCGAGCCGCGCGCCTGGGTCCGCACACCACCCGCCTTGGGAACGAGGCGCCTACGGAAGGATACGCGTGAGCGCACGCATTCTCGACGGAAAGGCCACCGCGGCCGCCATCAAGCAGGAACTGGCTGAACGTGTCGCCAAGCTGAAGGCTGCGGGCCACACCACCGGGCTGGGCACCATTCTGGTCGGCAACGATCCAGGCTCCGCATGGTACGTGGGCGGCAAGCACAAGGACTGCGCCGAGGTCGGCATCGAGTCCATCCGCGTGGACCTGCCCGAGGAAACCGCCCAGGACGAGCTGCTCGCCAAGGTCCGCGAACTGAACGAGAACCCGGACTGCACCGGCTACATTGTGCAGCTGCCCCTGCCCAAGCACATCGACCAGGATGTGATCCTCGAGGCGATGGATCCCTCCAAGGATGCCGACGGCCTGCACCCGATGAACCTCGGCCGCCTGGTGGCCAACGTGAACCGCCCGATGGCCTCGCCGCTGCCATGCACCCCTCTGGGTTGCGTGGACCTGCTGGCCCGCCACGATATCGACCTGAACGGCAAGCACGTGCTGGTCCTGGGCCGCGGCGTGACCATCGGCCGCCCGGTCGGCCTGCTGCTCACCCGCCGCAGCGTGAACGCCACCGTCACCCTGGCGCACACCGGCACCACCAACCTTCCCGAATTGCTCGCCCAGGCCGATGTCATCATCGCCGCCGCCGGCGTTCCGCATATTGTGAAGGCCGACGCCATCAAGCCCGGCGCGATCGTGCTTGATGTGGGCGTTTCCCGCGTGGATGGCAAGGTCACCGGCGACGTGGACCCGGCCGCCGCCGAAGTGGCCAGCGCGATCAGCCCGAACCCGGGCGGCGTGGGCCCGATGACCCGCGCCATGCTGCTGAACAACGTCGTGGAAGCTGCCGAGCGCAACGCCCGCTAGCCCGCACGCCAAGCCCGCGTCCGCTCTGCGGACGCGGGCTTTGCCGTACTCCCGCGGGAGTATTGCCCTTGCCCCGCCGGCTGCATGTCCCGGCCCGGCCCGCCGGAGTATTCTCGGTTCTATGAGAAGACGACCGCTGTTCCTCCCCGTGGCCGTCGCCGTCATCCAGGTCATGGGCACGCATATGGCTTCGTGGCGCCAGGGCGCAGAACTCAGTGCCGCGGCGGTGCTGCTGCTGCTGGCCGGGCCGGCGATCCTGGTTTTCCGCCGGCGCGCGCCCGGGCTGACGGCGGCCGGATGCGCAGCGGTGGCCCTGGGCTACGTGGCCGCCGGTTTCCCGGCGGGCCCCTTCGCGGTGTCGATGGCAATCGCCCTGGTGCTGGCCCTGGTTTCCGGGGCGCGGTGGTGGGCATGGGGATCGGCCGCCGCCTTTGCCGCCGGAGTCGCCGGACTGTTTTTGTGGCGAGGGTCCCCGCCGCTGTTCAGCTTGATCTGGCTGGTGGTGCTCCTGCTGGGTGCGGAGCTTGCCCGGGCCGGGAGGCTGCGCCGCATTGAGCGCCGCAGCGCCGAAGCCGAGCAGCTCAAGCACCAGGCCGACCAGGAACGGCTGGTGATCGCCCGCGACATCCACGACGTGGTGGCCCACTCCCTGTCGATGATCAACGTGCAGGCCTCGGTTGCTTTGCACCTGGCCGAAAAGGATCCCGATCCGGCCAAGCTGCTCGAAACCCTGGCCAACATCAAAGCCGGGTCCGCTCAGTCGCTGAACGACGTGCGCGAGGTCCTCTCGGTGCTCCGCCAAGACGCCCCGCGCATCCCCAGCCAGCGCCTGGAACAGCTGCCGGATTTGCTCGCCCAGCTCACCGGTCTCCAAACGCACTACTCGGCGCCGCAGAGCGAACCTGCCTGGATGGATGACGCAGTGGAGAATGCCATTTACCGTGTGGTCCAGGAATCGCTGACCAACGTCGTGCGCCATGCCAAGGCCAGCCGGGTGGAGGTGGCCGTGCAGCTCACCGAAACGCGGGCGCAGGTGAGCGTGGCCGATGACGGGATTGGCTTGCGCTGTGCACAAGAAGGCAACGGCCTGCGCGGGGTGCGCGAGCGGGTTCAGGCCCTGGGCGGTACCGTTACTCTCAGCGCGGGCAACCTGCCCGGCGCCACAGGAACTCGGATCACCGCACTGATCCCGGCACCCCAGGAGGCATCATGAGCATCGGGGTACTGATCGTCGACGACCAGTCGCTGATTCGCGCCGGGTTCAGCGCACTGCTGGAAGCCGAAGCCGACATGACGGTGCTCGGCACCGCAGGCAGCGGCACGGAGGCGGTGCAGCTGGCGCGCGCCACGAAGCCGGATATCGTGCTGATGGATATCCGCATGCCCCACGGCGACGGGATTTCCGCGACCGCACAGATCACAGCCGAGCTGCCCACCCGCGTGATCATGCTGACCACCTTCGAGCTCGAAGAGTACATCCTGGATTCGATCCGCGCCGGAGCCAGCGGGTTCCTGGTCAAGGACACCGAGCCGGCGCAGCTGATCGAGGCGGTGCGCATTGTGGCCACAGGCGATTCGCTGCTCTCGCCGAGCGTCACCCGCACGCTGCTGAGCCAGGTCGCCACCGGGATCCAGAAGAAGCTTCCCGCCGATCCGCGCCTGGCCGAATTGACCGCCCGGGAACGCGAAGTGCTAGTGCAGATCGGCACCGGGAAAACCAACGCGGAGATCGCGGCGGAACTTTTCATCACCCCGCTGACCGCCAAGACCCATGTTTCGCGGATCATCGGCAAGCTCGGGGTGCGCGATCGCACCTCGCTGGTGGTGCTGGCCTACGAATCCGGCCTGATCACCCCCGGCGAAGCGCTGGGCAACGCGTAACCCACTCCGGATTGGGACGCAATTCTCAAGTTGTCGGATAAAGTGGTGGTGAATGCATCATCGCACGCAGCACAGAGAATTTAGCGAGGTACCCATGACGGAAAATACTGGCGGCCAGCCGCAACGCCCCTATGAGCAGCAGCCCATCCAGATCAACAACCACATCGTGATCGTGAACCAGAAGAGCACCCTGCTGGCCTATGTGCTGTGGTTCTTCCTTGGCCAGCTGGGCATCCACAAGTTCTACCTCGGCCAGGTAGCCGCGGGCATCGTGTACCTGGCGCTGGGCGTCATCGGCTGGGCCACCACCTTCATCCTGATCGGCTGGGTGCCTTTGGGCGTGCTGTGGATCTTGCTGATTATCGACATTTTCACCATCCCCGGCACGGTGCAGCGCATCAACCAGCGCGGCACCACCCGTTACATGGCATAGCGTACCGGCAGTCTGCCCGGGGGAGTACGCCGCTCGATCAAAGTGCCTTCCCCGAGCGGATGTGCCCAAGCGCCGGGAGCGGGAGAGTGGATGCATGGGACGCGAGGTCCCGCACATCTACCAAGGAGTTCCACAATGATCCCGACCCTGGCAATCGCAGCGCACGCCTGGGGCTACGGCCCCGGCCCGTTCTGGTTCTTCCCGATTTTCTGGATCCTGGTGATCGGGTTGCTGATCTTCTCCTTCAAGCGCCGCCGGCATCAAGGACCGGCCAGCGCGGAGGGCGTCCTGCGCGAGCGCTACGCCCGCGGGGAGATCGACGACACCGAGTACCGGCAGCGCCTTGAGGTCTTGCGCACCAGGAAATAGCCGCCAGAAAAGCCAGGGCCCGCTTGAGCGGGCCCTGGCTGTCTATCAGGCGTCCTGGGTGGTTTTGGCCGCTTCCGCGCGGCGCTTGTCGAAGACCAGCGCGCCCACTTCCTGCTCGGCCTGGTTGCGGAAGGACAAGTCGATGCCGGAGCGATCGCGAATCAGGCTGACCGCGATGAAGGACACTACCACCACGATCAGCAGGTATACGGCCACCGCGGTGGTGCCGCCGGTGGCCTGCACCAGAGCCTGGGCAATGGTCGGGGCGAAGGCGCCGCCGACAATCGCGCCGATCGCGTAGGAGATCGAGACCCCCGAGAAGCGCACCGAGGCGGGGAAGAGCTCGGAGTAGAGGGCCGCCTGCGGGCCGTAGGTCAGGCCCAGGCCGATGGAGAACAGCCCGAAGGCCACGTAGAGCAGGCCCAGCGAGCCGGAGTTCACCAGGGCGAACACCGGGAACAGCGAGATCGCCAGGATGATGAAGCCCAGCTGGTAGGTGCGCTTGCGGCCGATCTTGTCCGCCAGCAGCCCGGCCACCAGCGTCATGACCAGCCAGATGGCCGCGCCGAAGGCGACCGCGACCAGCACGTCGGTGCGTTCC
>Ga0308170_10000312_pt1 | contig 71855 bp, 63 predicted proteins | sample PhyBR2_2_FD_202136 | JGI IMG/M metagenome (GOLD analysis project Ga0308170, IMG submission 202136) | Phyllosphere microbial communities from UC Gill Tract Community Farm, Albany, California, United States - DLSLSB.R2 | ecosystem: Host-associated > Plants > Phyllosphere > Unclassified | place... | reverse complement strand
TTCTGCGTGACCCAACGCGAGTGCCCGGTATCGAACTGCGGGAAATCCATTCGGAGCCGCTGGTGGTGGCACTTCCTGCAGGGCATCGCCTGGGCAACCAGGATCAGATCGACGCTAGCGAGCTAGCGGACGAAGACTTTGTCCTGTTCCCCTACAAGTACATGAGCGGCTTCTATTCCCTGGTGCACTCATTGTTTGACGGGCATACGCCCCCTCGAATTGTGGAGCGGGCGATCCACCAGGAGACCATTCTCGGGCTGGTTGCTGCCGGGCTGGGAGTCTCAATCCTGCCAGCGTCGGTTTCCCGCTTCCAGATGCCCGAGGTCTCATTCCATCCTTTGTCGGGCGAGCCGAAGACGCGGCTCTATGCAGGCACGGGCGTTGAAAATCCTGCAGCCACGGCTTTCCAGGAGTGCTTGCTTGAAGCTGATCTCGAGGGCGGGCAACAGCTAGACCGATCGGTATAAGTTGGCTATTCTCTTAAAGTAGACAGAACAGTCTACTTTGGAGTTTTCATGTCACCTCGCATCACAGCCCGCACCAAGCTTCTCGACGCGGCCGCCCAGCTTTTTTATGCCGACGGGATATCGGCCACCGGAATCGATGCGGTAATCGCCAAGGCCGGTGTGGCCAAGATGAGCCTCTACAACAACTTCGAGTCAAAAACCGGATTGGTCCTCGCTTATCTTCAGGCCCGACACCAGGAGTGGCTGGAGCTCTATCAAAGGCGCCTGGAAATGGCGGGCGCTGGAGCCGGTGGAGTGCTCGCCGTTGTCGACGCCTACATTGACCACGCGGAAGCCGGGTATGAGCACGGTTTCCGCGGCTGTGGCCTGCTTAATGCCGCCGCTGAACTGCCAGCCGGAGATCCGGGTCGTGCGATTGTCGCGGCTCACAAGACCCAGGTGGAACAACTTCTTGCCGGCCACCTGGAAACCCTGACTGCGAAAAAACAGGCTGCCCTGCTGGCCGGGCAGATTTCCTTCCTGCTGGAAGGCGCGATATCGCGCGCCGGTTTGGAGGGGAACAGCGCGTTGCTCTTGCGAGCGAGGTCGATGATCAGCGACATGGTTGAAGCACTGTGAACAGGCCGCGCCAAAATGGTGCAGGCGGAGCTATCGGGCTCTTATTGCTCGCCTCCATTTTGTGGGGGACGACCGGTACGGTGGCCGCGCAAGCACCAGAGGTTTCGCCACTTGCCATCGGTGCTGCCTCGCTGGGAATTGGCGGACTGCTGCAGTGCGCAGTGGGAGCACGCCGGGTGTGGGGCGACCGCAGCGCACTGGTTGATAACAAGGGCCTGGTGATCTTCGGCGGGGTGGCCGTCATGATCTATCCGCTGGCTTTCTACAGTTCCATGTCCTTGGGAGGAGTAGCGCTGGGCACCGTGATCTCCTTGGGCACGGCCCCGCTCTTTTCCGGAATCCTTGAACGATTTGCTGACGGTGCACGCTTGACGGTGCGCTGGCATGCCGCTGCGGTCCTGGGGATCGCGGGAAGCGCCCTGCTTGGATTCTCGCGAGCCGCGGACAGCGGGGGCAGCGGCTCTGGCGTAGTGGCAGGGTGCCTGCTCGGGCTTGTCGCCGGCGCCAGCTACGCCTGCTATTCATGGGCTACCGGACGGTTGATCCGGGCTGGGATTGGCCGACAAGGTGCCGTGGGTTCGGTCTTCGGGGTCGGAGGCTTGCTGCTGATGCCGGTGCTGCTTTTCTCCGGCGCGCCACTTCTGGACAGCGCCCAGAACTTCATGGTCGCTGCATATCTGGCACTGATTCCGATGTTCCTGGGCTATCTCGCATTTGGCATGGCGCTGGCCAAGGTGCCGGCGAGCACCGCCACCACAGTGACGCTGAGCGAGCCAGCCGTTGCCGCCGCATTGGCCGTCGGATTGCTCTCGGAGCATTTGGGGTTCACGGGCTGGGCGGGCATGGCACTGATTGCTGTTGCGCTATTGATCCTGTTGGTGTGGAGCCCGCGGAATATAGGTCCAATCGTTTCAGCGACTGCGCACCAAAAATATTGCGCCGAAGGAACTCGTTGCGGAATTTGCCGTCAGGATCCAAGCGCAGAGCTAATGCGATGAAGTCGTAGAACTTCGGGTGCATGCTGCTCAGCTGCCCTGCGGTGGCTGCAAAGAGCTTGCCCCAGTGCGGGCGAGGTGCGCAGGGCGCGAGGCAGGATCGTCTCCTCGGCTTGTCGCTGTGGTTTCCAAATAATGTGAACGGCAAAGCCAACGCGTCCACGAAAGCTGCGGCATGATTCTGAGCGTGTGCTGTCGTTGATCAATTAGGGAATCGCTTACTGACTTCGCAAAAGATGGGGGAAGTAGGACAGATCAGATATGCACTTTCGTGCGCATAGATGTTCTTCCGTCAATTCAAGTACACTTTCGTGTATCAGGAGAGCGTACTTGTTGTCGATAAAGGAGGCATCTATGCGGCTGCAGAACCCATTCGCTGCCCTGGGATCAACGGGAATGGACTCGCAGGTTCTCGCTGTCCTATCGCGCAGTGAACAATATCTGACCATTCCCGCTATCCATCGGCTGCTCCCCGAGGAGGGGTCATCGACGGGGGCGCGCAAGGCGCTCTCTCGATTGGTGGAGCAGGGCGTCGTCCTCGAGCAAATAACGGGCAGGACCCACTCCTATGCCCTGAATCGGGAACATCTGCTGGCGGATGTCATCTTGAAAATCGCCAATTCCAGAATGGAGCTGACCTCGCTAATCCAAGATGTCATCAACAGCTGGCCAGTCAAGCCTGTGACGGCGACGATCTTTGGCTCAGCGGCCCGAGGTGAAATGCGGTCGGACAGCGACATTGACATCCTCATCGTGATGCCCGATGAAACACCGGAAGGGCTGGACGACGAATTGGCTGGTGCCCTGGCCAGCAAGGTCGCACGGTGGACGGGCAATGACGTACGGCCGTTGCTCTATCGCGCCGCCGAGGTAAAACCAGCCCCGATATTTGACCTCATTATCAAAGACGGGGTGGATGTTGCGGGAGACCCGGCGTGGCTGCGGCGAATGGCACGTGGGCATAAGGTTTCGCAGTGACCCCTAAACACGACAAAATCAAGTCTGTAGATGCAGGGAAAGCTGAGCGTCAGGGCCGACTAAGCAAAGCTCGGCAATTCCTTCAATCTGCGGACGATCTTCGTAGTCTTTATGAGGATGACTCGGTCGTGGCAGACACCGCGGTGACCCTGTACGTTCATGCGGGGATTGCTGCTGCTGACGTTATTTGTGCTGTCTCTCTTGGCAAGTATGCGCAGGGTGACAGTCACCAAGATGCCGTCAAGTTGCTGGCAACTGCGGATGCCGCAACTGCAAAATTGCTAGACACCCTGCTGCACATGAAGACCCGGGCGGGATATGGCTTTGACCCCATTAGCAATACCAAGCTGATCCAGGCCGAGAGGGCAGCGCGGGCGATCGTGGAAAAGGCATCTTCGTAACAGGGGAACAGCCCTCAATGAGAAGATTTGCGGCCTATCGATTGCGATCGATGCAGGATTGAAAAGGAAACCTTCCTGTTGCGTCTCCCATTGGGCCGAACTTGTTGTAATTCGGTGACTACGCACCAAAAATATTGCGCTGAAGGAACTCGTTGCGGAATTTGCCGTCAGGATCCAAGCGCCGAGCTAATGCGATGAAGTCGTTGAACTTCGGGTACATTCCACGCAGCTGCCCTGCGGTGGCAGCAAAGAGCTTGCCCCAGTGCGGGCGAGGTGCGTAGGGAGCGAGGGCGGATTCAACCTGCGGGAGGATGGCCTCGACTGCTTGCTGCTGCGGCTTCCACGTAAAGTGCAGGGCAATGCCGTCTCGGCCATAGTTGCCGCTGAGCCATAAATCGTCGGCGGCGATGGTTCGCACCTCGGCCACCAGCAGCAAGGGAGTGAGCACCGGGGATAGCTGTCGCATCGCGGCCATGGCCGCAACCGCGTGTTCGCGCGGGACCAGGTATTCGGTCTGCAGCTCATCACCGGCACTGGGCATGAAGTCCATGCGGAAATGGGAGAGCCGGTCGGACCACGGCCCAGCCGCTCCGAGCTGTTCGCTGCAGATGGCGCCGTCGGCCCCGGGCAGCGGATGCATCGCGGCGGTGGCCGGGAATCCGCCAAACTTGCCCTGGTCAATATCATCGACCAGGCCATCGCCAACACGGCGCTTGAGCCAGGTCTGGCCTACCAGCTCCCCGCTCCAGTCGGTGAACAGGCTGACGCTATAGGCAGAAGCCTGGAGGGCAGCAAAGTTGTCGAGCACCTTGTCCCAGGACAGCTGCTCGTACACGGTTTGCTGAACATCAAAGCTCGGCACAATATCCAAGGTCAGGTGAGTCATTACACCCAAGGAGCCAAGGGACACCACGTAGCCGTTGAACTTCGGGTCGCCCCGCTTGGCGGATAGCTGCGAGCCATCGGCCAGTACCAGTTCCACCGCGCTGACCGCGGTAGCAAGGTTGCCGTGGGCTTCGCCCGAGCCATGGGTGCCGGTGGCTACCGCCCCGGCCACCGAGATATGCGGCAGGGAAGCGAGGTTGTGCAGCGCAAAACCAGCTTGCTGAAGAGCATCAGCCAGCGCGCCATAAGTGGTTCCGCCACTGACGCGCACGCTCATGGCCTTCGCATCGATCTCGATGACTTCAGGCATCTTGCTCAAGGAAATCAAGGTTTCACTGGTATCGGCGATGCCATTAAAGGAATGGCGAGAGCCCAAGGCTCGCACCTTGGTTGCTGCGCGAACCTGTTCCTGCAGCTGTTCGACGCTGGTGGGGTACAGCAATTGGCTGGCCCGGTACTCGAGGTTTCCGGCCCAGTTCAGTTCCCTGGTCTCTAGCTTCACGGCTAATCCCTACTTTGCTGTCCACTGGCTGGAAACCAGCGAACGGTAGCGTTCCAAAACATGCGGGCTTGCTTCTGTGGCGGGGACTTCGGCAGAATCCCGGGCCCACTGCGGAAACTGCCCGGCAAGCACTCCGGCGGCCTGGCGAGCGGCACCGTCGGCGACATATTCGCCCGGTGCCGGAACCACGATCGGCAGGCCCAGCACCTGGGCTGCAATGTGCTGAACCGCGCGGGACTGAGCCCCGCCGCCCACCAGGATGATGCGCTGCGCCGCAACACCCTGGGCCTCCAGCGCCTGCAGGCCGTCGGCCAAAGAACAGACCACCGCTTCCACCGCGCTGCGGGCCAAGTTCGGTGCGGTGTAATTCGCCCGGGTGATTCCGTGCAGCGAACCGGTGGCATCTGGCAGGTTCGGGGTACGCTCGCCGTCAAAGTAGGGCAGCAGCGCCAGGCCGTCGCAGCCCGGGCTGGCGGACAGCGCGAGGTCGTTAAACTCTGCCAGGCTCACCTGCAAGATATTTGCGGTGGCATCAAAAATTCGGGTGGCATTCAGGGTGCATACCAGCGGGAGGTAGTTACCGGTGGCATCGGCAAACCCGGCCACCAGCCCGGTGGCATCTGCGCTGGGTGCATCGGCGACGGCGAAGACCGTGCCGGAGGTGCCCAGCGACATGACCACATCGCCGACGGTAGCGCCAACACCCAATCCGGCGGCGGCGTTATCGCCCGCGCCAGGGCCGATCAGCGCGCCAGAAGCGGTGCGGCCAATGGATTCCAGCGGGCCGGCCACGGTGGGAAGAATCGGGGCGTGCCCCAGGTGCTGCTCCAGCGCTTCGAGGTCATAGGCGTTCTCGGAGGCCCGGTAATAGCCGGTGCCCGAAGCGTCCGAACGATCGGTGCGCAGGGCTGCCAAGCCTTCGGCGCCGCTGCCCGGGCCGTTGCCGGCCAGTCGCCAGGACAGCCAGTCGTGGGGCAGGCAGACCGCGGCGACCTTGGCCGCGTTTTCCGGTTCATGGTCCTTGAGCCAGCGCAGCTTGGTTAGCGTGATGGAGGAGACGGGCAGGGTGCCGGTGCGCTGTGCCCAGTAGGCGGCGCCGGCCTCGCTGTCGCCGTTGCCGGCTTCGGCGATGATGTCAGTGGCCGCCTGCGCGCTGCGGTTGTCATTCCACAGCAGCGCAGGGCGGATCACCGCGCCGGTGGCATCCAGCACCACCATGCCGTGCTGTTGCCCGCCCACCGAGATCGCAGCCACATCATCCAGGCCGCCGGCCTGGGCGATCGCTTCCTGCAGGGCGCTGAACCAGAACTCCGGGTCCACTTCGGTGCCCTCCGGGTGGCTGGCACGTCCGGAGCGGACCAGGGCTCCGGTGCCGGCGTCGCGGATGACAACCTTGCAGGACTGGGTGGAGGAGTCGATCCCGGCGACAAGCGTCATTGAATGTGGCTGCTTTCTGCGGTGGGTTCTGGCAGGGTCTAGCGGGAGCCGAGCAGGTGCTCGATGGCCAGCTGGTTCAGGCGGATGAAGGCGAAGTTGCGCTGCGCTGCGGCCTCGGCGTCAAAGCCGGCGAAGCTCGCCGCATCGCTCATCAGATCCGCTGCGCTTTCCCCGGCGTCCAGGGTGGATTCGCCCAGTTCGAAGACGCCGGAGGTCTTCATGGCTTCCTGGACTTCCGGGTCTGCGCGGAAGGCCAGCGCGCGCTCCTTGAGCAGCAGGTACATGGACATGTTGGCCTTGGCCGAGTCCCAGACGCCGTCGTAGCCATCGGTGCGCGATGGCTTGTAGTCGAAGTGGCGCGGTCCGGTGTACTTCGGCCCGCCGTTGGGGAAGCCGTTCTCCAGCAGGTCGACGGTGAAGAAGGCGCTGGTCAGATCGCCGTGGCCGAAGACCAGGTCCTGGTCGTACTTGATGCCGCGCTGGCCGTTGAGGTCGATGTGGAACAGCTTTTCGGCCCACAGTGCCTGGGCGATGCCGTGGGTGAAGTTCAGCCCAGCCATCTGCTCGTGGCCGGTTTCCGGGTTCAGGCCGACGATGTCCCCGTGCTCCAGCTGCTCGATGAAGGCCAAGCCGTGGCCGACGGTGGGCAGGAAGATATCGCCGCGTGGTTCATTCGGCTTCGGCTCCAGCGCGATGCGCAGGTTGTAGCCCTTGTCCTTGATGTAGCCCGCCGCCGTGTCAACGCCTTCGCGCATGCGATCCAGTGCTGCGGCCAGGTCCTTGGAGCCATCGTATTCGCTGCCTTCGCGCCCGCCCCACATGACGAAGGTTTCGGCGCCCATTTGCGCAGCCAGGTCGATGTTGTGCAGCACCTTGGCCAGGGCGAAGCGGCGGATCGAGCGGTCGTTGGAGGTGAAGCCGCCGTCCTTGAAGACCGGGTGGCTGAACAGGTTGGTGGTCACCATCGGGACCTTCAGGCCGGTGTCCTCCAGCGCCTGGTTGAAGTCGCCGAGGATCTTTTCGCGCTCTGCCTCGGTGGCGTCGAAGGGGATCAGGTCATTGTCGTGGAAGGTGATGCCGTAGGCGCCGAGCTCGGCGAGCTTGTGGACGGCTTCTACCGGGTCCAGGTTCTTGCGGGTGGCGACGCCGAAGGGATCGGCACCGGTCCATCCCACGGTCCAGAGGCCGAAGGTGAAATGGTCTGCAGGGGTCGGGGCAACGCTCATCGAGATACATCCTTGGATCGCAGTGCTGGCCTAAGCCATTTAGTTTATGATCTGAACTATATGGGCGGTGATGCGCTAGAGTCAATAGCGAACTCTGCAAATGCATTCCAGGAATTTCGACAAGGAGAAAGCATGCGCCAGCCAGCCCCGTCCGCCCGAGCCGCGACGTCTTCGGCCCCGGGCACAGTCGGGGACGTGCGCAGAGCCAACTTGGCCAGGGTGTTGTCCGTGATTGCAACCGCGGGGGATGACCAGCGGCTATCACGGGCTGATATCGCTCAAGTCAGCCAGTTGACCAAGGCCTCGGTCTCCAGCCTGGTCGCCGACTTGCTGGCCGCTGGGCTGGTCATCGAAATCGGCGTGCACCGCGATGGGGAACGCGGACGGCCTTCGGTGGGCCTGGTGCTGAATCCCGCGCGCTGCGTGATGGGCATGGAAATCAACGTCGACTACATTGCCGCCGGACTCGTTGACCTCAACGGCAAACTGCTGGCGCACGAAATCCTGCCGCGCACCAATCACCGCTCGACTGCCAGTGAGGTGCTCGGTGCTCTGGGAGAACTGAGCCAGGGCCTCCAGGGCGCTGCCCGGGCCCAGGGCCTGATGATTCTGGGCGGCGGATTGGCTGTTCCGGGCCTGGTTAACGAGGAGCAGTTCACCGTTCTCCAAGCTCCGAACCTTGGCTGGGAGGGTCAAGACCTCGACGTTGCAGCGTTGCTGCCCGAACCCAAAACCCGCTTCCGGCTCTTTAACGAAGCCAACGCCTCGGCGCTGGCCCAGCAGCATTTGATGGATGCCCGGGACTGCGACTTCCTCTTTGTCTCCGGAGAAGTGGGCATCGGCGGCGGCTTGATCATCGACGGTGAACTATTTGTCGGGCCCCAGGGCCATGCAGGCGAGCTCGGCCATGTGGTGATCGCCCCCGACGGCAAGGCCTGCAGCTGCGGAGGACGCGGATGCCTGGAAACCGTGGCCGGGCAGGAAGCCATTTTGGCCGCCGCCAACCTCGGTTCGGCAGCAGATAGGATTTCGCGGCAGGAGCGGATGAGCCAGCTCTGCCAAGCGCTGGAAACCGGAGCTGAACCGGCGGTGGGCGCCGTTGCCGGGGCCGGAAAATCCTTGGGAATTGCCGTGGCCTCGGCAATGCGCCTGTACAGCGTGTCAACGGTAGTCTTTGGCGGGCACTTCGCAGCCCTTGAACAGTGGTTGCGCCCCGCCATGGAAGCTGGCCTCCAAGCGCACGCTCCGAGCATTGCCGGCCAAGCCCGGCTGCTGTGCTCGCCGCTGGGCCAAACCAGTGCCCTGGCCGGGGCCGCGCGCAGCGTGGTCGGGGACCTGCTGGAGGCCCCGCACCTGCTGGTGGATTAAGGAGTGCCGACCGGCTGCTGAAGCTCGGTCACCCAATCCGCCTGGTCTTCGGAGACGGCACGCACGTAGACTTCGCGGCACGGACCGGTAGGCACCAAACCACGGGCGAGGACTTCTTCGTGCACGGCCTGCCAGCTTTCATGGATGGTGTCCATCGAGCCAAGGTGCACTCCGCAGATGGCCTCGGGCACCTCGGGAAGCTCGATGATCTCGACATCGGCCAGGTTTTGGGCTCTCGTGGCGTATCCGGCAATGACCTCTACTCCTTCCTCGGTTCCGTTGTATTGCGCAATGGGCGTGGCAAGACTTTGGCCCTGAAGGGATTGCGCGATTCTGTCGAAGAGCGGGCCGATGCGGCCGGCGATTTCAGGCTGCTCGGCCACCGTGAAGCGGCCGGCCGCCAAGCGCACCGCGGGCAGTGGCTTGTGGATGATTTCAATGTGCGACATGAGGTTCTCCTTGGAGATCAGTTGCAGACGCCGCTGCACATCGGCCAAGCGCTGCGTGGCCAGCCGGTGCTCGGCCTCGACCTGCGCCTGGCGAATGTGCAAAAGTTCGGCTATTTTTCCCGCGGTGGCTCCCTGGTCCAGGATCAAAGAAATCTCTTCGAGCCCGAATCCCAAATCGCGCAGGGCAACGATCTGATGCAAACGCTGAAGCTGGGAGGGGTCGTAGGAGCGATAGCCGCTATACGGGTCCACATGGGCGGGGGTGAGCAGGCCGGCAGTATCCCAATGCCGCAACATGCGGTGGGTGACCTGGCCGATCTGGGCAAACATCCCGATGGATAACATTCTTCAGTTCTCCGCCCTCACACTGTGTCAGGGTCAAGTCTGCGTCAGAAAGCCATCGATATCCATGATTAACCCCGACTTGGCGACGCACAGCTCGAGATTCGCTAATCGTTTCGGTAAACTTTGGTCGTAAGAGCCCCTAACTCTTGCAACGAACCTTCGGGTTTCAGTGAGCAGGACAGGGGCATATTTTTTGCCCGGCACCGTGCCGGGACGGCGCTAAGCACGCCGTAACCACTGCTTTAAGCAAGGGGGAGGATCCCATGCCAGCAATCGTGATCGTCGGAGCCCAATGGGGCGATGAGGGTAAAGGAAAAGCCACCGACCTGCTCGGCGGCAAGGTCGACTACGTAGTCAAGCCAAATGGCGGCAACAACGCCGGGCATACCGTGGTCGTCGGCGGCGAGAAGTACGAGCTCAAGCTCCTTCCAGCCGGCATCCTTTCCCCCAACGCCACTCCGATTATCGGCAACGGCTGCGTGGTGAACCTTGAAGCCCTCTTCGAAGAAATCGACGGCCTGGAATCGCGCGGCGCCGACACCTCGAAGCTGCGTGTCTCGGCCAACGCGCACCTGGTGGCTCCGTACCACCAGACCATGGACAAGGTCACGGAGCGCTTCCTGGGCAAGCGTGCCATCGGCACCACCGGACGCGGTATCGGCCCTGCCTACATGGACAAGGTCGGACGCCTGGGCATCCGCGTGCAGGACGTCTTCGACGAGTCCATCCTGCGCCAGAAGGTCGAAGGCGCGTTGCGCCAGAAGAACGAACTGCTGGTCAAGATCTACAACCGGCGCAGCGTCGAGGTCGAGGAAATCGTCTCGTACTTCCTGTCCTACGCCGAGCGCCTGCGCCCGCTTGTCATCGACTCCACCTACGAGCTGAACAAAGCCCTGGACGAGGACAAGGTCGTGCTGATGGAAGGCGGCCAGGCCACCTTCCTGGACGTGGACCACGGCACCTACCCGTTCGTGACTTCCTCGAACCCAACCGCTGGCGGCGCGTCGGTGGGCTCGGGCATCGGCCCGACCCGCATCACCCGCTCCATCGGCATCATCAAGGCCTACACCACCCGCGTGGGTGCAGGTCCGTTCCCGACCGAGCTGTTCGATGACATGGGCATCTACCTTCAGAAGACCGGCGGCGAATTCGGTGTGAACACCGGTCGCCCACGTCGTTGCGGCTGGTACGACGCTGTTCTGGCCCGCCACGCCTCGCGCGTGAACGGCTTCACCGACTACTTCGTGACCAAGCTGGATGTGCTCACCAATATCGAGCAGATCCCAGTGTGCGTGGCCTATGAAGTTGACGGCGTCCGCCACGATGAAATGCCAATGACGCAGACCGACTTCCACCATGCGAAGCCGATCTTCGAGTACTTCCCGGGCTGGACCGAGGACATCTCTGGCGCGCAGACCATGGAAGATCTTCCGGAGAACGCCCGGAACTACATCCTGGCTTTGGAGAAGATCTCCGGCACCCGTATCTCCGCCATCGGCGTGGGCCCGGACCGCGATCAGACCATCGTGCGCCACGATCTGATCAAGGACTAGTCAGCGCGAACGATCGTTTCATTGCGGCGAGATTTTCTCCTGCTGCATTAATGGCTGTGAGCCGCCAAATTGGCGGCTCACAGCCATTTTCAGTTTCGGGGTCGGCCAAGGCTAGCCAAGGCCGAGCATGCTGAGAATCTCAGCAGGATCGAGATCCTGCTGGATGAACTGCACGATCATGTTGCCATAGACATCAATGTAGTTTTGAATTTCCGCTAGATCCATTGCTGGCCTCCAAGATGCTATTACCGGTGAGCAACGCTTTCCCTGACGGGCAGAACTGTGGACCCAGAAGTTAGTCCTTCATGATCGGGTTTGCGAGTCAGTGGACAGTGTCAGTTGAAATCCGATGTTGAACCGCGGACTTCGTGGCGAACCTAGCATGATTATCGACGGCCCGACAATAGAATTACTGCTTCTACCTGAATGTTTCTGAGTACTCTGTTTGAGATTATCTGGCGCATAACCGCCGGAGATCCGTGCTCGAAGGGCCAGCGCCGCAGGCCGGCTTCCAGAATTCGAAGTCGATCGTCGAGTGCTTCGAAAGCTGAGCCGAGGACATCTGCAGTGTGAAGTCCATGGGGCTTCGTTTTGGCTCTGGAGAAGGGCGGCGGCACCGGTATCTGCGCCATCGGCGCGGGCCCGCACCGGGGTTAGGCCATCGTGCGCCACAATCTGATCTTGGACGAGTTCCTGGAAATGCGAAGCCACCGCAGACCATCATTGATGAATTGCGCTGGCTCCTTTTGCGCTGTTTGTGGTTATCAGCCGCCTTGGCAGCGGCCTATGTCCGTGTTCTGCCTAGCAATCTATTTTTCGTTTTAGCGTGCAGCGAGGCTCTGCGGAACCGCGTGCGCCTGAGTGGGATCGGGAACCATGTTTTGTGTCCCCGGGCGGCAGGAGAACTATTGTTCCAGCGCCACCATGATTCTTCCTGAGCATTGCCAGTTGACGCTGGCACTGCATCCCGAGCCTGTATGCAGGCTCAGGCTGCGACCAGGCCGATCCATGGCAGGCGGATGAATTGTTCTCCGATATCGGTCAGCTCGCGGGTTACCTGTACATCATCGATGATCCTGGCAACGAGTTCCGGGGTGTTGCGGAAGCGCTGCTGGCCGCGAATGAAGGTGACCAGTTCCACGCGCATGCTCTTGCCGTACAGATCCCCGAGAAAGTCCAGCACGTGGACTTCCGCCAGGCGGCAGGCATGGTCGGGGTAGTACGTAGGGCGGCGTCCAATGGAGATGGTGGCGGCACGGCGGATGCCGTCGACTACCGCGTATCCTGCCCACACGCCGTCCAGATGTTCCCGGTCATTGATTGGCAGGTTGGCGGTGTGAAATCCGATCTCGCGGCCCCGGGCATCACCATGTTCTACTGTGCCGTTAAGGATCTCGATCATGCTTCAGCCCTCCGTTGGTCCGGCGTCGATTGTTCATTGAATGATCACTATGTTTATCTAGTGATCGAAATCCTATCGAGATTCGGATCACATCGTCAAGGGGTTGGGGCAAGTTTTCCTGCAACGAATACCGTTGCCCGCGGATCGGCGGCAATGCGCAGGATGGCGCGAAGAGCGGTACCTCATGGCGAAGAATTCCGCGGCCGCGATGAAAGGCGGCAATAGGATGAAGTCAGGGAGCGGGTCCTGGCGCAGCAGCTGCAGCAGGCAGGCGTGGCAAAGGTCGAATCGGCTAGTGGGGAATGATTATTTCGTTCAGTGAACGAACGAAAAGTCGTTCAATTCGCGTTAGGGTTGAGGTAGTCGATCTGAAAGGCAACGACCACTGCGATGGCTGACACCGAAGCAAAATCCTCCGCCGGGGTGGCGGCAAACCGATCCGTTTCCCGCGCCATTTCCATTCTGCGCGCCATGGCTGCCTCGCCCAACCCGATGAACGTCACCGAAATCGGGCTCAAGGTCGGACTGCCGCGTGCCACCGCCTTCCGGCTGCTGGTGACCCTCGAAGAAGAAGGTTTCGTCGACCGCCAGGAAACCTTGTATACCCTCGGCTGGGACTTGGCGCGCATTGCCCAGGATGTGGACCCCTCCTCGGGCCTGGCCTCACGCGTTCAGGGAACTGTCGCTGAAATTGCTGACGAGCTGGGGGAGACCCTCACGCTCAGCCTGCGCCGAGGGCGCTACGATCTGGATCTGATTGTGCAGCAAAGCCCGCGCGCCATCGGCGTGACCATGTCCGACATGCACGGAATGAAGTGGCCTTTGCACGCGGCCGCCACAGGCAAGCTGCTGCTGGCTGATCTGGACAATGAGGAAATCAAGGTCGCTACCAACAACAAGCTGGAAAAGCTGACGCCCGCCACGATCTCCACCTATCCGGCGCTGTTCAAGCACATTGAGCAAGTTCGCGAACAGGGCTGGGCCAGCACCATCGAGGAGCTGGAAGAAGGAATCATCTCCTTCGCGGTGCCGATCTATGGCAAGACCGGCCATCTGCTGGCTTCGCTGGCCTACATCGCTCCGCGCCTGCGTATCGGCACTGCCAGCGTGGAGGAAGAAAAAATCGAGGCACTCAAGGAAGGCGCGCAGCGACTGGCCCGGCGGATCATCTCGCTGGCGAACTAGCTTTCGTCCGGCATCCCGCCCAGCATTTCCCAGGCCTGCCGTGCCAGCCAGAGCTCGGCGAGGTCGCCAACTTTTTTCAGGCGGTGGCCGCTGATTTCCTCGGCGCGCCGTATCCGGTAGGCCAGCGTCTGGCGGTGGATATTCAGCTGGGTCGAGGTCTGCTGCCAGTTAAGGTCATTATCCAGAAGCAGGAACATTGAATCTCGGATGGTAGCCACCGATTCCTTGCTGCTGGCCAGCGGGCCAAGCACCGAATGCACGATTTCCACGGCTTCGGTGCGGGACCGGGCCAGCAGGGAGATGCGTTCGCCTTCGAACTCGGCCCACGCCTGTCCTGTGCGTTCCGCCTTGTCCAAGGCATTAGCTGCTTCCGACGCGGCCCCGGTCAGATCGGCCAGATCGATATGCTCAGCAGAGCGCCCGGCGAGAATGCCCAGTTCCTGGTAGATCTGCTTCGCCGTATCGAGCTGCTCTGAACTGATCAGGGTCAGCGAGGAGCTGTTCATCTTCATCGATAACGGAGGCAACCGCGACAGGGCCAGGCCCAGCACCAGCCGCTGGTGGTGCATCTGGGGCGAGGCGATCACGCGGAAAGGTCCCGGAGGCAGTGATAGCCGAGTCGAGGAGGTGCGCTGGTCTAGTTCCTGGCGCCGGCGCTGCGCGGTGATGGTGGCCTCGCCGTCGGCAATAGCAGTCATTGCTTCTTGCAATACAGCATTGGCATCCACTGTCAGCACCTGTTTGAGGTGCACCAGCGATAGCGAGTCGGGTTCTGTGCCTTGGCTGATCTGCAGCGTGGTTGGCCGGATGGTGTTCAGCACATGGGACCGTGTGTACGGACCGGCGGCAACGCCGCTGCCAATGACGACGCACCCGGTGGCGGTGTCGACCACGCTGGCGTCCATGGCAAAAAGTTCCCGGACCCATAGTCCGCTGCGCCGCTCGTCCGGTTCTTGCGCCGCTGCCAATTGGTAGATCCGCGAAAGCGCCAGGATGCTGCGCGACTGCTGGCTGCCATTGGCGGCTGCCACCAGACGCGCGATCACCACGAAGGGCGTGGCTAATCCGGTGCGCAAAACAGGGAATGACAGCTTGTCGGCTTCGGCCAGCATTTCAGGGGTCATCGGGGCATGCAGGCCATCGGCGCCAAAGGTCACGCCTGCGACACCGGCCGCATTGAGCTTGCTGATGTAGCGGCACTGCTCGGTGGGGTGCGTGGGAAAGTTGATGCCCAAGGTCATGAGCAGTTCACCATGGCCAATCCAGGACCAGGGGTCGGGGATCTCGCTGGATTGCGCCCAGTGCAAAGGCTTGTCCAGGCCCGAGGCGCCAGCGATCACGCTGGTGTCCAAGCTGGGGTCGAGCGTAAGGTCGCGAACAGTGAGCACAGAATCCATGAAGTAATCATAGGTGATGAAAAGTAGCCCACTTTTATGCCAACCAACAGTGTTTCCCGCCACATGATTTTTGTAGTGTGGTTCACAGTTCAAAAGGGCTCGCGAGCGATGGGGCTGCGTGCTTGACCAATTCAAGGAGGGACAGCAATGTCCGAAGCTAGTTCACGGCAGAGCACAGCTTTGCCGAAAACCACTCGACGGCTGCGGCCTGAGGACTGCATTATTGCAGACAAGAAGACACTGCGTCAGGCGCAGATCGGGGCTGGTGTCGGCAACTTCATCGAGTGGTACGACATTGGCGTCTACGGCTACCTCGCAGTGACTATGACCAGTGTCTTCACCGAGGGCATGGATGAAACCTGGGGCCTGCTGGTCACCCTCTTTGGATTTGCCATTTCCTTCGTGGTGCGCCCCATTGGCGGCATGGTCCTCGGGCCGCTGGGCGACAAGATCGGCCGCAAGAAGGTCATGTTCTTCACCATCATGCTCATGGCCCTGGCCACCACGCTGATTGGCTGCCTGCCAAGTGCCGGGACCGTCGGGCTGTGGGTCATCATCCCGCTGTATCTGCTGAAGATGGTCCAGGGCTTCTCCACCGGAGGCGAATACTCGGGCGCTTCGACCTATATCGCCGAATTCTCCCCGGACAAGCGCCGTGCCTTCATGACCTCGCTGCTGAACTCCGGCGCCATGCTGGGTTTTGCGGCTGGAGCCGGAACCGTGGCGGTCACCACCTTCATTGCCGAAGCGAATTTCGGACCCGAGGCCATGCTCAATGGCGGCTGGCGCATTCCATTCCTGATCGCCCTTCCGCTGGGCATTATTGCGGTTTCCCTGCGTAGCCGCATTCCTGAATCCCCGGCCTTCGAGATCACCCAGGAAATTCCCGACAAGGGCAATCCCGACTCGATCTTCATCCGGCACAGCCTGCCGAAGGTCATCCGAATGTACTGGCCCCAGATCCTGGTGGGCCTGGCGATGATCGCAGCCGACGGCACGGCTTCCTATACCTTGACCAGCTACATCCCCACCTATCTGGAAACCCAGGCTGGCGTCGCTGCGGCCCACACTGCTCTGGCCTCTGTAGTGGTGCTCGTGGTGCAGGCCGTTTTGATCCCGTTGTTTGCAATTGTCGCCGACCGCCGAGGCCGCCGCCTGGTGTACCGCATTGCGACCATCGGCAACATCGCCCTGCTGTTCCCGGCCTTTATCATCATGCAGTCGGGAACCTTGGCAGCCTTGTATGTCTCGCTGACCTTGATCATGATCCCTTCCTCGGCCTTCCTGGCCTTGACCGCCTGCTTCATGTGCGAACTGTTCCCGACGGCATCGCGCTATACCGGCGTGGGCTTCACCCACAATCTGGCAGTGTCGGTCTTCGGCGGTACGGTGCCGCTGGTGTCCCAGGCTCTGGTGCAGGGCACCGGGAACATCTATACCCCGGCCATGTACGTCATGTTCTTCTCCATCGTTGCCTTTGCCGCCACCTTCTTCCTGAAGGAAACGGCCCGCAAGCCACTGCTTGGCTCCGTGCCAGTGGTGGAGAGCTACGAAGAAGCCATGGCCCTGTGCGAAGGGCAAGACAAGGACGAGAACCTGGATACCAGAACCATGATTCTGGTGGCAATGCCCGCCGAGTCCAAATAAGCCTCGCGACGTCTCCCGGAGGACTTGATCCTTCGGGAGATTTCGTGCTGCCCGGAGCTTCTGAACGCCATCGGGCCGGAAACCGAAGCCGATCATGATGCGTGCCGACGCGCAGGGGCCGTCGGGCAATTCCTGCACCCGCCGGCCTGCCGCCAGTCCAGAGGTCCGCTGGCGGCAATGCTGCGGTTCTTTCGCATGAAAACGCGCGACATGCAGCTCATGGGCGTGGCGGGTTTCCAGTCCATGCTGGACCACGAGCCCCTGATGCCCTGTCGCCGCATGGAAGCCGCGGCAGCGCCGAAAATCGCCTGGCCAGCGTCGAAACTGCCTTGCATCCTGCACGTTCTTCGGCGCTTGCTTGTCGTGCCGTTTGGCTCTCGTGGAATCGTCCCGGCCCCAACAGGGCCGGGATTTTTTATGCCTCTTCTTGAATTCCTGCCCCGAAATGGGATGTTCCGGATCGTGTGATGCCCAACTCCAATCATGGTGACGCAGATTTCATTTTCCGCTTGACGCTGTGAAGAAAATGATTCTATGCTGTGATCACTAAATAAACAGGTAGTTCACCTAGTGAACGATGGACCAAAAGGAAAATGGCATGGCAAAGCAGATGCGCGTCTTCGCATTCGACTTCAACGGCCCGGCGCACCTGTCGGCTGGCACTTGGCGTCATCCCAAGGATCGTGGCCACGAGTACACGAACCTGAAGTACTGGACCGAATACGCCAAGCTGCTCGAAAGCGCCAACTTCGACGGCATTTTCTTCGCTGACAATGACGGTTACCACGAGAACTACAAGGGCTCGGTTGCCGACTCCCTGAAGGACGCAGCCCAGATCCCCACCAACGATCCTGCCTACCTGATTCCCGCCATGGCAGCTGTCACGGAGAACCTGAGCTTCGGCGTCACCTCCTCGACCGCCTACGACGTGCCATACAAGCTGGCTCGCAAGTTCTCCACCCTGGACCACTTGACCGATGGCCGTATCGGCTGGAACGTCGTGACCTCCTATTCGACCGCGGCAGCCCGCAACCTGGCCAACCAGGAACAGGTCGCAGCCCATGCAGACCGCTACAACCGCGCTGAGGAATTCATCGACGTGGCAACCCGGCTGTGGGAAGGATCCTGGGAAGACGACGCCGTTGTCGTCGACAAGGAAAACGGGGTCTACGTCGACCCGTCCAAGGTCCACGACATCAACTACGAGGGAACCCACTTTTCGGTGCCGGGCATCCACCAGTGCGAGCCTTCCCCGCAGCGCACCCCGGTGATCTTCCAGGCTGGCGGCTCGCCGCGCGGCGTCGAACTGGCCGCGAAGACCGCCGAGGCGGTCTTCATGAACGCCATCGACAAGCCAACCCTGAAGAAGCAGGTTGATGCGCTGCGCGAAAAGGCCGTCGAGTTCGGCCGCGACCCCGAGCACATCGCCACCTTGCAGATGATCACCGTGATCTCCGCAGCCACCGACGAGGAAGCACAGGCCAAGTACCGGGAGTACCTGAACCTGGTTTCCTACGACGGCGCCATGGCCCGCTATTCGGGCTGGACCGGCTTGGACATGGCCTCCTTCGACCCGGACAAGCCGCTCAAGGACGTCGAGGCCAAGGGCACCGCCACCATGCTGACCTTCTTCCAGAAGGTTGATGCCGAGAAGGAATGGACCCCGAGCGATATCGCAGAGTACACCGGCATCGGTGGCACCTCGCCAGTGATCGTGGGCGGTCCCGAAACGGTAGCCGACGAGCTGTCCTCCTGGATGGAGGAGACCGGAATCTCCGGCTTCAACATCGCGAACGCGTTGAAGTTCCAGGACATCAAGGACTTCACCGAATTCGTCGTCCCGGAACTTCAGAAGCGTGGTGCCATGCGCACCAGCTTCTCCGGCCCAACCCTGCGTGAGCACCTGTTCGGCGAAGGCGTCGCCCGCCTGCCGGAGGACCACCCGGGTTCCGCTTACCGCAAGCAATCCACTGAAGCACGCTAAGGAGCACGTGAACAATGTCGATCATCGTCACTCCGGAGACTCCGGACATTGACCCAGCCGAGTACCGCAAGATCTTCGGCTCCCTGCCAACCGGCGTCACCGCCATCACGGGCATGACCGCCGAAGGCAAGCCCATGGGACTCGTGGTGGGAACCTTCATGTCCCTCTCGCTGGATCCGCCCCTGGTGACCTTCTGCGTGGACAAGAGCTCGAGCACCTGGCCGTTGCTGCGTTCCCTGGGCCGCTTCACCGCCAACATCCTCTCCACCGGGCAACTGCCCATCTGCCGTGCGCTCTCCCGCAAGGGCGAGGACAAATTCGCTGATATCGAGTACGTCATCGGCGAGCACGGCACCCCGCATATCACCGGCGCCACTGCGGTGATCGACTGCGAAGTGCTCTCCGAGGTCGTCGCGGGCGATCACTACATGATCGTGGGCGGCGTGGACTCCATGGAATCCACTGATGCCGACGCGCTGCTGTTCCGCGGCGGCAAATTCGGTGATTTCAACCTGTGGCCAGCACCAGCAAACCCAGAAAAGAAGGGCTAACCATCATGTCTGCACTGTGCGATTCCATTCTTGATGCCTGGCAGCGGGCCTGGGGCAATGGCGAAGTCGAGGCCTTTACCGGCCTGGTTGCCGAGAACTACACCCGCCAGTCCAAGTCGGGCCAGGAGAGCATCGAAGAGGTCGTTGACCAGATTAACTCCCAGCACAACGCCTTCAGCGACTACCGCATGGACATCCTGCGTTCGGTCGAAGGCGAAACCGAGGTTGCCATCTACTGGCGCAGCATCGGCCGGCACACCGGAGAATACATGGGCGTTCCGCCCACCGGTCGCGAGGTTGTCGTTACCGGCGCCTCGTTCATCCGCGTAGAGCACGGAAAGATCACCGACGAGGATGTCGTGTGGGATCCGCGTGAGATGCTCTCGGCCATGCGCATTGTCCACCTGGGCGACACCCGCCGCAAGAAATAGCTGTGCTCCGGACCGGCAAGGCAAAAGGTCCTAGACCTCCTTTTGCCTTGCCGGGCCGTTGCCTTGACACAGGATTTTAAAAGAAGGAACACCGTGCCAATCAACATCGCAGAAACCGCCCAGCGTCTCATCGACGCCCGGGCTGCCGGGTCCCCGGTAGACAGGCTGATCACCGATGATATGGGCCCGACAACTGAAGATGCCTTCCGCGTGCAGCAGGAGCTGGTGCGCCGCGCAGTTGAGGGCGGCGATGCAGTGGCTGGCTTCAAGCTGGGCAATATCGCCAAGGCGATGCAGGACAAATTCGGCGTTGACGAGCCTGATTATGGCTACATTCTTGCCAGCCAGTTCTATCCGGAGAACCTGGCCATCGAGGAATCGGAATTCATCGAGCCCTTCATCGAGCTGGAGCCCGGCTTCGTGCTGAAAAAGGATCTTTGCGGCAAGCACGTGAACGCCGCCGATGTCATTGCGGCCACCGACTTCGTGATTCCCTCGCTGGAAATCATCGACTCGCGCATCCGGAACTGGAACATTAGCTTATTCGACACCCTGGCCGACAACGGCTCCATTGGCGGAATCCTCATCGGCGGGCAGCCGCGCAAGCTGAGCGAGGTCAACCTCGCCGATACCGTGGGCGTGATCGAGTACGACGGCAGGGAAGTTGCCCGGGGCAACACCAGCGCCGTATATGGCAACCCGATCAGCGCCATCGCCTGGCTGGTGCGCCGCATCAGCGCCTATGGAGTGGGCTTGAAGGCCGGCCAATTCATTCTTCCGGGCAGCTGCCTGGCTGCCGAGAAGATGATCCCCGGCACCTCCATCACCGGCCGCTTTGAAGGCTGGGGAGAAATCTCCTTTGACTACACCACCGCCAAGTAAGGGGCACTGAACATGGCTGAAGATACTTCTGCACAACAAATTGAAAACTACCTCGCGGCAGCCGACGAGGCCTTCGCAGGATGGTCGCAGACACCTGCCGCAGGCCGTGCCGACGTGCTGGACATCGTGGCCGATGCGCTGGACGCCGCTGCCGGGCAGCTGATACCCGTGGCAATGAAAGAGACCAACCTGCCTGAGGCGCGACTGGCCGGCGAGCTGAAGCGCACGACCTTCCAGCTGCGCCTCTTCGGCCAGGTGCTGCGCGACGGCACCTGGTACGACGCGCGCATCGACCAGGCTGACGCCCAGTGGCCGATGGGCGCACCTCGCCCTGACCTGCGCCGCACCCACATCCCGCTGGGCCCGATCCTGGTGTTCTCCGCCTCGAACTTCCCCTTTGCGTTCTCGGTGGCCGGTGGCGATACCGCTTCGGCCCTGGCCGGCGGAAACCCGGTGATCGTCAAGGCCCACTCCGGCCATCTGGAGCTCTCGGCGCTGACCGGGGAGGTCGTCACCCAGGCGCTAGCTGATGCAGGGGCCCCGGCGGGCCTGTTCCACGTCGTCTTCGGCACCGAGGCCGGCAAGACGGCGCTGCTTGATTCGCGCGTGAAGGGCTCGGGCTTCACCGGCTCGATTCCCGGGGGACGGGCGCTGTTCGATCTGGCCAATTCACGCGAGGAGCCGATACCGTTCTATGGCGAGCTGGGAAGCAACAACCCGGTCTTCGTCACCAAGCAGGCAGCGAGCCTGCGCGGGGCGGAGATCGCCGCTGAATTCGTCGGCTCTTTCACCCTGGGCGCCGGGCAGTTCTGCACCAAGCCGGGCACGCTGTTCATCCCGCGGAATTCGGGCATGCGCGAAGCTCTGGCTGCCGCGGCCTTGCCACCTGGCGCGAAGCTGTTGAACTCGCGCATCCAGTCCGGGTATGTCGAAGTGCTCCAGGCGCTCTCCGGCCATGCCTCGACCGAGGTGCTGGTGCAGGGTTCGGACCCATTGGCTGATCCGCCGTCGCCGACGCTGCTGGTGACCGGGATCGAGGACCTGCTGGCTGATCCGCGGGCGCTGCAGGCCGAGTGCTTCGGCCCGACCGCGCTGGTGGTGGAGTACGACGACGAGGAGCAGCTGGTTGCCGCGGCGAAGACGTTCGAAGGGCAGCTGACCGCGACCTTGCAGGCCGAGGAGTCCGACGAGGTGGCGCAGCTGGTGCGCATCGCGGCGTCCAAGGCAGGGCGCGTGTTGTGGAACCAGTGGCCCACTGGCGTGTCGGTGACCTACGCGCAGCAGCACGGTGGTCCTTACCCTGCCACGACTGTGGCGTCCTCCACCTCGGTGGGCACCGCGGCGATTGCCCGCTTTGTTCGCCCGGTGGCGTTCCAGAACTTCCCGCAGCACCTGCTTCCGGCCGAGTTGCAGGATGGCAACCCGCTGTCGAACCCGCGCCTGGTCGACGGCCGAACGGTGTCCTGATGAGCACCACGGCGCCGTTGAAGGCAGCACCGCCGGCCTGGGCCGTGCAGCGGGTCAGCACCGTGCTTGAACGCCACTCCGCGCGAGATCCCAAGGGCATCGCCCAGAAGGCGGGGCTGAGCAAGTCGCTGGCCAAGAGCTGCTTGTTCTACATCGCCAAGGGCCGCTAAGCCCAAGCTGCCGCCAGTATGCAGGGAGCCGACTGGCGGCGGCTTGTCTTTTAAAGCAGCAAGAGGACTACACGAAAGGAGCGCTGGGATGAGCGCCGAGAAATCCATGCCGAAGGTGCAGATCCTGCGCAACGCCGAGAACGCCAACCTGGCAGATCTGCTGCCCAAGCCCACCGCGCTGGAGGGGAGCGCCCCCTCCGATGCCACCGATAACGCCATCACGCTGCAGGCCTCCAGGGTGGACATCGGCTTCTGGGCCTGCTCGCCAGGGGTCTTCACGACCTCCCGCCAGGGAGTCAACGAGGTCATCCTGGTGCTTGAAGGCTCCGGCACCCTGGTCTCTGATCTCGGGCACCGGGTGGAGCACAGGGCCGGCGACATGGTCCTGATCCCGAACGGGTGGTCAGGGGCGTGGGAGATCCACGAGAAGTTCAAGAAGCAGTACATCACCATGGCCGTCTAGGAGCCCGGGCATGTCGCAGCCCTGCCCGGCTCGGCCTGCAGCAGCTATTGCTGCTGTGCCCTCAAGGCGATCGGGGAGGCACCACCGGGAAGGAGCCGAGCAGCGGGCACCGCACTGCGCCTGGCGCAGGGCCTTCTTGTCTGCAACGATGCAGTCTTCGGCTCGCAGGCGCCGGTTGCCTCCGGTGATCCTGTTGCGATCCGGATAACTTGCCGGTGCAACCTGCGACTCAATTGCCGGATGGGAAAAATAGCGAAGGAGCAAGATGAAAATCCACGGCACCAGCGAACGGACCAGTGGCCAGGTGCTGCCGCAGTTTAATTTGGACCAGGAAGGCCCGATGTTCGGCTTGTGGAGCATCTTCCGCGAACCGGCCGTTGTCGAGCTTTCCGCCGCCGAGGGCTTCGACTGGGTCTGCATTGATGGCCAGCACGGACATGCCGAGCTCGGCGACTACAAGGCAATCTTTGAAGTCGCGCACAATTTTGGCGTTCCTGCCGGTGTGCGGGTGCCAAGCCACGAAGTGGGCCACATCGGTCGTGCCATGGACGCTGGCGCCCGCCTGATCATCGTGCCGACCGTGGAAAACGGCGAGCAGGCCAAGACCCTGGTCCAGGCCTGCCGCTACGCTCCGCGCGGCAAGCGCAGTTACGGCCCCACCCGCACCATCCCGCGCTATCCGGGCGATGTAGTAGGCGCGGTGGAAACCGATCCGAAGGTCGCGCTGATGGTCGAATCCGCCAAGGGCTACGAGAACCTCGACGAGATCCTGGCCGCTGGCCCGGATGCCGTCTTTGTCGGCCCCTACGATCTGGCCATCTCCCACGGCTGGTCACTGGAGGAGCTGACCACCGGCGACAAGCAGCACGTGCTGCGCGACATCGCCGCCCGCTGCACCGCCGCTGGCGTGGTCCCCGGCCTGTATGCCGGAGATCTATCCCTGGCCAAGGCCATGGTGGACATCGGCTTCAAGTTCATGCCCATCGCCACCGATGGCGCGCTGCTGACTACCGCAGCCCAATCCCTGCTGAGCGCACGGTAGGGAAATGATGGCCGGGTAGCGCTGCTGATGCGGAGTCTTCGGACAAGGCGCCGGCTGGCCCCGGGCCGGGAGTTGTTCCTGGCGCAGCGAATCCCGCGGCGCCGGCAGCGGTGGGCTAGGGCTGCTCGTGCAGCAGCTGCCAGGCGTTGCGCGCCAGGTGGAAATCGGAGATATCTGCCACCTTGCGCACGCTGCGCCCGGTCGCCGCTTCCACTTGCCTGATCCGGTATGCCAGGGTCTGGCGGTGCACGCCCAGCGCATCGGCGGTGCGCTGCCACTGCAGGTCGTGTTCCAGCAGGGCAAACAACGTGTGGCGGGACTGCTCCGCGGTGGCAGTGCCGGCGGCCAGGGGACCCAGAACGCGCTCGATAATGCTGCCGGCCTCGCTGGCAGAACGGGCCAGCAGCGAAACCTGCAAGCCGCTGAACTCATGCACTTCCCCCGGCTTCGCCTCCGCCAGCGCGCTGATGGACTCCTGCGCGGCACCGGGCAGGTCCGCAAAACTGCGCGTCGGCGAACTGCATCCAACGTCAATCCCCAGCGCCGCGGCGATCTCCTTGAGCAGTCCCAGATCCTGCTCGCGAACAGCTGCCAGCCCATGGCCCTTCCATCCTGCGTGCAAGGGAAGCAACCCGTGCAGCGCCAGCGACATGGCCAAGCGGTCCCGGTGCCGCTCGCTGGCGGCGGCCACCCGGTAGGTTTCCCCGGCAGCCAGCCACCGCCCGCCTCCAACCTGCGAGGCCTTGAGCTTGCCATCCAGGCCAATGCGCAGCGTTGACTCGCCGGCAGCGATGGAGCTTTCGGCCTCCTGCAGCAGGGCATTGGCATCCACCGAGAGAATCAGCTTCAGGTGCACCAGCAGCAGTGCATCAATCTGTTCATCGACCGGCACCAGCAGCTGGGTGGCGCGCAGCGTGGATAAGGAATGGCGGCGCAGGGCCCCTGCCGGCCGGGTTCCGATAACGGTGCAGCCGGTGGCGGTATCCTCCACGGCGACCTGGACTCCCAGCAGCTTTTTCACCCACTGCCCGCCGCGCTTGGCCTGGCGGGATTGCGAACCTGCCTCCTGGTAGATCCGGGACAGCACCAGCACCCCGCGGTTCAGCTGGTTGGTGGTCGCGGCGGCCACGGTGCGGGCGATGACCACAAATGGCGTGTTGGTTCCCGTGGAAAGAAGCGGCAGCCCCAAGCGGTCGGCCTCTTGCTTCATGCCAGCGGTGATCGCTGGAGCCAGGCCATCAGCGCCAATGGTGATGCCCGGAATGCCGGCGTCATGGACCTTGCGCACGTAGCCCATCTGGCCGGCCTGGTCCGTGGGCAGGTTCATTCCCAGGGTCATCAGCAGTTCCTCTGGTCCCAGCCACTTCCACGGCTCGGCCGATTCGCTGGTCTGCGCCCAGCGCACGGTGCGCTCCAGCCCTGAGGCGCCGGCGATGACCTGTGTGTCCAGCGTGGGGTCGGCGATCAGATCGGCAACCGTCAGCAGCAAAGCCATAACTATCCTCATGTTTGAAAACTCTTCAAAGATCATACATTCGCACAATCGTGCTCTGCGCCACGTGGTTCTAGTGTGGAAGGCAGAAGTCATGAATCCGCCTTTGGATCCCGAGGAAGCAGAAAACATATGAGTGAGAATTTCGATACCGACGTCATTGTCATCGGTGCTGGCCTGGCCGGCGCAACAGCGGCCCGCGAACTCGGCGCCCGCGGCGTGGACAGCATTGTCCTCGAAGCCCGCGACCGCCTCGGCGGCCGCCTATACACCGAGAAGCGCTTCGGCAAGTACCTGGAGCTCGGGGGCAACTGGATGCACTGGACCCAGCCTCACGTTTGGGCCGAAATCACCCGGTATGGCTTGGAAGCAGACCGCCTGGCCCGCGCCGAGGAGACCTTCTGGTTCGCCAACGGCGAGGTGCGCAAGGGCGACCTGCCGGGCTTCATGAAGCTGATCGACCCGGGCATGGAAGCACTGGTCGGCAACTCCGGCAAGCTGCTGCCGCGCCCGGATCTGGTGGCCGACTCGGAAGAATTCAAGGAAGCGGACCAGCTGACCCTGCAGCAGGCCCTGGACGCGCTGGACCTGAGCGACGATGAGCGCCAGGCCAATGAGGCCGCCTGGGTGGGACACTGCAATGGACCGCTGGACCAGGTTGGTTTCAGCGCCGCGCTGCGCTGGACCGCGGCAACCTCCGGCGCCTGGAAGGTCATGCACGAGGCCAGTTCCGTCTACCGCCTGAAAGAAGGCAACGACCAGCTGGTCAAGGCCATCGCAGGAGATATCAAGGGGGAAGTCCGCCTGGACAGCCCGGTCACCAGGATCGAGCATGACGCGCAGGGCGTGAGCGTCACCGTCGAAGGCGGCCAGACCCTTCGCGCGCGCAAGGCCATCTTGACCGCACCGCTGAACATTCTGCACGAACTGGACATCACCCCGGCCCTGTCCGAGGTGAAGCGCGAAGCCTCGCAGGCAGGCACTGCCTCCCAGGGGGTCAAGCTGTGGATGCGCGTCAAGGGGCCGATCAAGCCCTTCTTCGCCTACTCCACCAAGGACCACCCGCTGTCCGTGGTCCGCACCGAATTCGTCGGCGAACAGGACGCCGTGCTGGTCTCCTTCGGCGCCGACGCCTCGCGCATCGACGTGACCAGCATCGAAGAAGTGCAGAAGGCGCTGTCGGTCTGGCGCGATGACATCGAGATCCTCGAACTCGCTGCCCACGACTGGAACGAGGATCCGTATGCCAAGGAAACCTGGCTCATCAACCGCCCATTGGCGTACACGCAGAGCCAAGCGGAGTTGCAGCGCCCGGAGGGAAACCTGCATCTGGCCGGTGCAGACATTGCCAACCTCTGGGCCGGATTCTTCGACGGAGCGATCGAAAGCGGGCTGCGCGTGGCACGCGAGGTGTCGCAGGACCTGTATCGGGACGTAGCAGGGCTGGAAACTGCCGTGGTGTGACTGGGCCGGTCCCGCTCTTGAGCTCCTAGGAGGAAGCATCCTTCCGGCGCCGTGCGGCTGCGCGGCGCCGGAAGGGCTGGGAAAATACGCAACACGGAAATTGGCGGATTGATCGCTGGCGCGGAAGGAAAAGTCCATGGGTTTTGACTCAAAAGTAGCAATCGTCACCGGTGCCACCGGGGGCATTGGACAGCAGCTGGTTGCAGAGCTGATAGGCCAAGGAGCAAGAGTTGTCGTCACCGGCAGGGACGCTCGCAGCTGTGCGGTTCTCGAAGAACGGCACGGAGCGCATCTGTCAGCGCTCCCCGGAGATATCACCGCCACCGGGCACTGCCAAGCGCTGGTGGAGCATGCAGTCAAGCAGTTCGGCGGATTGCACCTGCTATTCAACAACGCTGGAACCATACCGCGCGGTGCCGCAACTGAAACCACAGACGAGATGTGGGACAGCGCTCTTGCCGTGAACCTCACGGCCGCATTCAAGCTCAGCAGGGCCACCATCGAACATATGGGAATCAATGGCGGGGGAGTGATAGTGAATACCGCGTCGGCGTGGGGACTCTATCCGGGCCCGGCGCATTTGGCCTACTGCACGGCCAAGGGTGCCCTCATTGCGATGACCCGCAGCATGGGACGAGACCACGCGGCAGCAAAGATCCGGATCAACGCGGTCTGCCCGAACGAGGTGGACACGCCGATGCTGCGCAGCGGATTCGAGCACCGCGGGCTCGACGCCGAAACCGCACTTCGAGAACTCGACGCGACGGTGCCCCTGGGGCATGTTGCGCAACCGCAGGAAATCGTTGACGCCATGTTGTTCCTGGCCTCGGAGCAGTCCCGCTATGTGACTGGCACGGTATTGGAGCTTACCGGGGCGAAGGCCGTGTACTAGAGGAGTGAGGGATGAGGCAAGGCGGGCTCGTGATGGGGCGGCCTCTGCGATGGCCCCGGCATTTTCTCCGCCTTGTCTGGTCCCGTTCCCAAGACGAAGGACTCGAATAGCTGGACGCCCGGCGCTATTTGGCGCGCACGCGTTGCGGCAGAGGACCATTGCTGATGACCTCTAAGACGGTCTGCCCCTTAATTCAAGGATCCGCTCTCGCTTAATCCGTGGCAACAGGCCATTCAGGAGTGAAGCAGGCACAGCGAATCCGCGCGAAGATCTGACGCTGATCTGCGTGTCTGATGATTAGCGGGGAGAAATATCCAAATGCGCAACGAGCCTCGCACCGGGTGATTTGCTCACCATGGGGCACGAGGCTCGTTTCCAGGCTTTCGCCTTGATCTTGCGGGACGTCTTAGCGCGCTTGATCCTGGGTTCCGGCAGTGACCGGAGCGTCCTGGATTTTGCCCGCTACGCGCAGATTCCAGTGCTCAATCACCTGTCGGTCCGTCGACTTGGTCACCAGCGAAACAATGATGAACGCTACGGCTGAAGCGATCAGGCCGTAGTAGATCGGCTCATTGGCATAGACGCCGTCGAACTTGTTCTCGGCCTGGATTTCCAAGATGATCATCGTGCCGAGCGTAACGAGGGAGCCGGCAGCCATGGAGGCTGTAGCGCCAACGCCGTTGCCGCGCTTCCACAGCAGTCCGCCGATAATGGCCACCAGCAAGCCGCCCACCAGAATGTCGTAGGCGATGGTCAGTGCTGCAACCACGTCGTCCACCAGGATTGCCAAAGTCACGGTGACCAGCCCCAGCACCATCACCCAGATGCGGTTGGCCCGGACATCGTGCTCGGGGTTCTCATCCGAATTGACCTGGATCTGCTTGCCGAACCAGCTGGCAACAAATGGGGTCACGTCGGTACGAGCCACCGTTGCGGCGGCGATCAGCGCGCCGGAAGCGGTGGACATCATGGCGGCCACGGCTGCGGCCATGACCAGGCCGCCCACGGCCACTGGAAGCAACTGCGTGGCGACTTCTGCGTAAACGACATCCTTATTGTCTGCAGCCCCTGCGATCTCTGGCAGCGCCACCTTCGCGGCCATGCCAATCAATGCCCCTGCCGCGCCGTAGATGATGCAGTAGATGCCTGCGGTCATGCCGCCCCAGCGGGCCACCTTTGGAGTCTTCGCCGTGAAGACGCGCTGCCAGATGTCCTGGCCGATGAGCAGGCCCAGGGTGTAGACCACAAAGTAGGTGATGATCGACTGCAGGCCGATCCCGGTGAAGCTGAAGAATTCCGCATCAACGCGTTCGCGGATGCCATCCAGGCCACCGGCCGCATTCAACGAGAACGGCAGCATCAGGGCGAAGATGCCGATGGTCTTGATGATGAACTGGACCTGGTCTGCCAGAGTGATGGACCACATGCCGCCGATGGTCGAATACACCACGACGATCGCGCCGCCAATGGCGATAGCAACCCACTTCTCCCAGCCGAAGAGCACAACAAAGATGGTGGCGTAGGCGCTGGTGGAGGTTGCGCAGAGCATCAGCGTATAGGCCAGCATCACGATGCCGGAGGTATTGGTTGCTGCCGCGCTGCCGTAGCGCAGATTCAGCATCTGGGAGACGGTGAAGACCTTCAGCTTCTGCAAGGTCGGCGCGAAGGCCAGCGAAAGCAGGATGACGCCTGCGCCAATGGCCACCACGAGCCACATGCCGGAGATCCCGTGCTTGTAGCCCAGCCCGACGCCGCCCACGGTGGATGCGCCACCGAGCACCACCGCCGCCATGGTTCCTGTGTAAAGGAAAGGGCCGAGCCGACGGCCTGCGACCAGATAATCGCTGCTGTTTTTGGTGCGGGACTTGCCCCACCATCCGAAAGCGAGCATGGCCGCGAGATATAGCGCGACAATGGCCCCATTGATGAATTCCATGGACTTCCCCGATGCGAGTGAGAATGCTTACCGTAGGTAAACTTTTATTTCTCATTAGGCTACTTGTGTGAGCTGCGACAGGTCAATGGGCGTCGGCTTTATGACTGTGAACTGGCTCGCCTTACGGAGTGATGAACGTTACTGCTCTATCGATCGAAAAAATATAGACAATTTGCCTAGAAATATGCATTGCATCGCGCATGGTGTCATAGTTGCGTAGTAATAGGCATTCACAGTGCGCAATCCGGTGTTCTTTAGTACTGTTTCTCGACGACGCAACGTTGCATCACCGGCTTTAGCGCCCCCAATTTCTGTTGCGTCCAACTATTGCTCGCAAACAGAAAGACGCCTGAAGATGAGTGAAAATGCTCAAGGTCTGACAAAGAAGTCAGCCGGACATGTCATTGTCGATACGCTTGCCGCACACGGTGTTGAACGAGCCTACGTCGTCCCGGGTGAAAGCTACCTGGACGTCCTCGACGGACTGCACAACTCATCCATCGAGACCGTCGTTTGCCGCCACGAAGGCGGAGCGACCTACATGGCCGAGGCCGAAGGAAAAATGCACCAGCGCCCCGGCATCGCGATGGTGACCCGAGGGCCAGGTGCCGCCAACGCGCACGTTGGCCTGCACACCGCATGGCAGGACTCCACTCCGCTGGTGCTCTTTGTTGGCCTGATTCCCTTCGAGCACCGCGAAAAAGAAGCCTTCCAGGAGTTTGACCCGAAGGCGTGGTTTGGCACCGGAGCCAAGCGCGTGATGATCCTGGACCATGCGGACCGTGCCAGCGAAGTCGTCGCCGAAGCGATGTTCGCGGCCATGTCCGGGCGCCCGGGTCCAGTGGTGGTCGGACTTCCAGAAGACGTCATCCGCAACGAGATTTCCGCCGAGCTCCACCCGGAAATTCCTGTCGCCACCGGCGGCATGACCGTGACTGACTGGAAGTCGCTGAACAATGCCTTGCAGGAAGCGGATAAGCCCCTGTTTATTTTTGGCGGCAATGACTGGTCCCAGCAGGGTGCTGCGGATTTCACCCGCTGGCTCGAAGAACACGATCTTCCTGCCGCCGCCGAATGGCGTTGCGAAGGAACCGTTCCGTTCAACTCTCCTTCCTACGTTGGGCCCATCGGCTACGGGCGTCCCAAGCCAACCTACGATCTCCTGGAAGAAACAGATCTGCTGATCTTCGTTGGCACCGTGCCCGGGGACGTCATCACCGACGGCTTCAACGTCCGCCAAAACTGGGAGAAGAAAAACTTCCTGGTGACCATCGACCCTTCGCTGCGCGGACGCTCAGGTCCGGTTTCGCACCAGATTGTGGCCAAGCCGGATGTCTTCGTCCGCGACCTGCTGCTCATGGACTTGCCGGTGAAGGATTCCTGGAAGGAATGGACCTCGCGGATGCGTGGCGAGCAGGAGAAATTCGCCGCGCTGCCAACCCCGGTGCCGGCGGACGGACCAGCAAAAATGGCGACCTTGATGTCGAATCTGGTCACCGCACTGCCCGAAGATGCGATGGTCACCTTCGGCGCCGGCGAGCACACCAACTGGGCGCACCGCTACTTCCCGACCAACGGCTATGCCTCGATGCTCTCGGCACGCAACGGTTCCATGGGCTACTCGATCCCATCGGCCGTGGCAGCATCGCTGAATTACCCGGGGCGCCGCGTCGTGACCATTGCGGGTGACGGCGAATTCCTGATGAACGGCCAAGAGCTGGCCACGGCGACCCAATATGGGGCAACGCCGCTGGTGATCATCATGGACAACCAGCAATACGGCACCATCCGCACCCACCAGGAGCGCCAGTATCCGGAGCGCGTTTCCGGCACGCAGCTGCAGAATCCTGACTTCGCATTGATGGCCCAGTCCTTTGGCGGTTTTGGAGTCCGCGTAGAGAAGGATGCTGAGATCCCGGCAGCGCTGGATGCAGCGGTGGAGGCAATCGAGGGGAACGGGACTTTCGCCTTGATCCACTTGATCGTGGAACAAGGGGTCAAAGCCTACTAGGCTGCACTTCGGCGCGGATGCTCCGGGTCGGTTCCGTGGCGAGGCTCTCAGCGGGCATATAATTCCAACGGGTATCGTTTATGCGGTACCCGTTGGATGCCTTAAGTGGCAGAGTAGTCAGATGAAGTTTGGCAGCTACAACTTGCAATAGCGGAGCTCAAAGACATGAATGATCCCCTGATCGCCAGCCTCATGCGCGCCGTCGACGCCGCGCCAGAGGAACACGAGTTGCGCCTCCATCTGGCCCAGCAGCTGCACCAGGCCAACCGTGCCGCTGAAGCTCTGACACATATCAACATTGTGGTCCAAAAAGATCCCGGCAACACAGCAGCCTTGCAATTGCTCGGCCAGGTCAGTGCTGCACTGCTGGGCAACGCCACACCCGCACCGGCTTCCGCACCGGAACCAGCAAAGCCACAGCACACCGAAGAACCTGAATTTGATTGGGATGCGGCGGCCCAGCAGCTCGGCCAATCCGTGCCAGCCCCATTTGCGGAGCCAGAAATCCAGATGGGCGGGAGCGCAGAAACTGTCGCCCCAGTGGAACCAGCGGGGCAGCGCATTACCTTGGCTGATGTTGGCGGTCTGCAGAATGTTAAAGACCGGCTGAATGAATCATTCTTGGCACCGATGCGCAACGCCGCCATCGCCAAGGCCTTCGGCAAATCCCTGCGAGGCGGACTGCTGCTGTACGGTCCTCCCGGCTGCGGCAAGACCTTCGTGGCTCGCGCGGTTGCCGGTGAGCTCCAAGCGAACTTCATGGCCGTCACCATGACCGACATTCTTGATTCGCACATCGGTGAAACTGAGAAGAATATTAAAGCGGTCTTCGACAAGGCCCGCAGCAACTCGCCGACCGTGTTGTTCCTCGATGAAGTTGATGCTTTGGGACTGCGCCGAGGCTCATTGACCGGAAGCGCGGCATGGCTGCGCCAGATGGTCAATCAGCTGCTCATGGAGATGGATTCGCTCTCCTCATACAATGACGGACTCTACATCCTGGCCGCGACCAACCACCCATGGGACCTGGATGAGGCGCTGTTGCGTCCAGGACGCTTGGACCGCTCAGTGCTGGTCACCGCCCCGGACCAGCCAGCTCGCGAATCAATCTTGCGCTATCACCTGGAGCGTCGACCCATCGCGGGTATCGATCTGAAATGGATTGCCGCGCAAACCGATGGATTCTCGGGCGCCGACCTGGAGCACTTGTGCACCACTGCCGCGGAAAAAGCCATGATGCAGTCCATCGAGCGCAATGAGGTGCTGCCGGTGAATATGACGCATATTCATCTGGCGATGAAAGAAGTGAAGCCATCGACTCTGCCGTGGCTGGAGTCTGCGCGCAATGTGGTGCGGTTCAGTAACGAAAATGGGCGTTATGACGAGCTGGCTGATTATCTGGTTGCCAGAAAACTGTTGTAATCCAAGCCCGGAAGGCACCGCATGGATTTTGACGTCCTCTACACCAGAATCACCCATCATCTGGCTACGGGCAGGGAAGCCGAAGCCATTAGCCTGCTCAAGGACAACCTCAATGATTATCAGCAGGTTGCCGAATTCTGGATCCTGTACGCGGCCTGCCATCTGAATCTGGAGCAGTGGAGCGAAGCTGAAGCCGCCGCACGCGTGGCATTGGGGCTGAATCCTGAGCATCCAGTAGCTGGCGAGCAGCTCGCGGTGGCACTTTCCGGCCAGCACCGTCGCGACGAGGCCCTGGCAACCATCCAACGGGTCATCGCGGTGGCGCCGGAGCATGCTCGTGGACACTATCTGCTGGGCATCTTCTTGCTGGGCAATATCCAGAACAATGACGAGCGGATCTTGGCCCGCCAGGCCACTGAGCATGCACTGAAATTGGAACCTGAAAACCCCGACTTTTATCAAGGTGCAGCTCTCGCCGCCGACATCGCCGGAGATCACCGCGGCGCGATGAGGCTCCTGGAAGCAGGGCTGCGCATTGACCCTCATCATCAAGGGCTATTGCGTTCGGCAGGCAGCATCGAAATGGGTCGCAAGATCGTGGGGGACCACGGCCAATTATTGCGCGGCATGCTGGCCAGCGATCCAATGAACGAAAAGCTGCACGAGGACTACGCGGAGAACTTTCTGGCCAAGCAGGTGGTTTACGCGGACCGCTGGTGGTTATCCATTCCGGCGCTCGCAGCCGTCGTTGCTTTTGGGCACGCTGCCAGTTTGCCGGTCACCCTGATTGTGGTTGTGCTGGTGCTTGGCGCTGGTGGCCTGTTCGCATGGTGGAATATCTCCACTTATAAAAGGACGGAGAAACCACTACCTTCCGGGTACATCAAAGATATTCACGCCCGCTTCCCGGCGCTGCCCAAAGCCATGCGCGGGTATCAGGCCAGTTGGGTGGCTGCGGTAGCTGGCGCTGTGGCGGGCTGCTTCGTTCCACTCGCGGGGGCGATCTTGATGCTTCTTGGCGTAGTGGCGGGCCGGGTGGCCGCTGCTCTCATATTTCGAGAAATATCAGGACCTCCGCAGAACCGCCAGGATCCTGAAGAACGAAGGGTGCATCTGGTGCGCCTGAGCGGAGGCTACGCGGCAGGCTTCTGGAAGCGTGTGCTGATAGTTTTCGCGCATTTGGCCTTCTTCGGAGTGTGCATGGCCCGCCCAAGCCAGATGGCCGCAGTTCCGATGTGGTCCGCGGGTCTGGGGCTGTTGATGGTCGGTGGGGTTTTGGCCTATTGCCAGCTCCGTCTGGGATTCAAGAACAACGCTTTCGCTTATGGGCTGGCGGTGAGCAGCTCGGCAAAAGCGAGAGGCTTCGCGCTGCTGCGAGGCAACATCGGCGGGATGTACTTCATCGGACTGCATCTGGTGTTCGGATTCATTGCATTTGTCCTGTCGCTCTCATTTCTCGGCGGTGCCCCGCAGTCCTCGGACGGCTCTGGAGGAACCGTAGATGAAGAGCCTTCGGGACCAGTTCAGCTGCCACGCGAAGAACTTGACCGGTTGACTAGATCTCCTGCGCCGATGCCTGAAGAATTCAGTTTTTCACCCATGCCAGAACTGCCTGACATCCCATCGCTGGACCAGTAGCATCCAGCGAAATTCACACGATCGAAAAGATCACAATCCAACTGAAGATTCTGTCTTGGCATGCTCGGCCTGAAGAAATAAGATGAATTGCTACCGAATCACGTGAAGCAAAAACCCCGACCACGAGGTGGATAATCAGATGGCAATGATGAGCGAAGAGCTCATTGAGCAGTGGGCCGACGCAACTGCTGAGATCTACAATGAGTCCTTGACTGGCATCAACCTGAGCCGTCTGCCCGAGGCAGTGGCGCAATACGTCGAACTCTTTGCACAGAGCGAGAATCTGACGTTTAACGAAGATGCCACCCCAACCGATTACTTTGAGCATCACCCATTCGTTGCGGTGACTGCTGTGCTGAACAGCCCTGAGGCCCTGGAGGTCTTGGACGGCGATGCGCAGGACGCGCTGGATTCGATGGCTGACTTCACTGAAGCCTGGTACAACTTCGACCTTGAACAGGAACCGGAGCTGGGCATTTCCGAGGCAGACGACGAAGAAGACTGGTAAACACCAGTAGCGCGTTTGACCGGCGCCAGGCAGAGAATTGCCTGGTGCCGGTTTTTATCTACCCAAATCTTCTGAAAACTATTCCCATTAACCGGCGAGAGTGCAACGATTCCGGTATGAGCCAGTTCAGTGTTTTTGAAAGCACCGTTCTCATACATCTTCCGGTGCACCGCGTCTGGGAATTGCTGACCGACTGGGCAGCAGCTCCCTTGTGGATCCATGGAATTGGTTCCATGCATTCAGATGACCCAGAACTAAAAGTCGGAACCAATCTGGTCTATAGAGTCGCAGGCCACGAACGGGCCTACCGCGTCCACGACCTGATTGAGAACCGACTGCTGATCATGCACACATCAGAGAATCCGGACGGGCTGTCCTATCGATACGATCTGAAAGACGACGCCGGGTACACCGAGGTGGTGCTGCAAGTGGCGATCATCAATCCTGATTTGAGCGTTGAACAGTGCGAAGAATTAGCTGCGAACGTACGCGAAAGCGAAGGGGACAAATTGGATCAACTGCGCCTCTACGCAGAGCAGGCGCCGTAAGCCCGGTTCCTCCGTTGCGGTATTTCCGCTGTACCGCATTATGAATCGCAAAATTGATCGGCCGTGATAGAGGATGGGATCCGGAAACTACCGAATCTCGCCCTCTGCCACGGACACCGGCTCATCAATCAGCGGGTGCTCCACTTCGTCGCGGGCAAATTTTCCAGCCCACCACGCAATGACGCCAAACACCGGTGAAGCCAGGCCTGCGATGATGAAAATCGCCTGCAAGCTCAGGACTTGGGTCAGTGGTCCAGCCGCTGCCATGGATAGCGGCATCAGCGCCAGCGAGACGAAAAAGTCCAAGCTGGAGATCCTGCCCAGCAGGTGGCGTGGCACTCGGCGTTGCAACAGCGTTCCCCAAATGACCATGCCCACAGCGTCGGTGATGCCGAATGCCAGGAGGATGGCAAAGAGCATCCATGCTTCTTCGGCATAGCCCACCATGGCCAGGGGCAATGTTCCCAGGCACCAGCAGGCTGTCATCAGGCTCAGGTACCGGCGCGGGAATTTAGCGGAGGCAATCAGCAGCGAGCCGAGTGCTGATCCGAGGCCGAAGAAAGCCAGGGCGAAGCTGAAGAGCTTGGCGTCCCCGTGCAGATTATCGCTGACGATAAAGGGCAGCAGAACTTCGAACGGGCCAATGAAGGTGAACACGGAAACGACCGAAAACAGCAAGGTCCACAGCAGCCAGCGGGTGCGCACCGTATAGCCGATGCCCTCGCGCAGCTGCCGTAGGATGCCCGGCTGTGGTTGGCCGTCCGCCGGACCCGTCGAGTTATAGGCGTCGCGGCTGGGGATCGTGCGCAGCATCAGCAAGGCGAGCAGGTGAACCAGCGCCACGCCAATGATGGCGTGGGCTGGGGACAAGGCTGCCACCACGAATCCGGCGGTCATCGGGCCCAAGGCAGTGTGCACCACGGGGCGCACGGTTCCTTCCAGGCCATTGGCGGCCAGGAGCTGTTCGGATGGCAACATCTTGGGCAGCAAGGCGGAGTAGGCAGGGTAGAAAAATGCTGAACCTGAACCGATGAGAAATCCAGCCACCATCAGATGCCACAGTTCCAGGGCGCCGCTGATGGCCAGAACCGCGGTGATGCTCATCAGCACAAAGGAAAAGGTCTCCACCAGCACCACGATGCGCCGGCATGAATGCCGGTCGGCCATGATCCCGCCCAAGAGGACAAAACACAGCAGGCCCACGGCATTGGCGGTGGCCACCATTGAAAGTTCCACCGGCCCGCCGCCCAAGCGGCGCACCTGGTAGACCATGGCCACGGTCCACATGCCCGCGGCGAAAGTCGACAGGACGAGAGCGCTAGCCAGCAGGGCATAATCGCGGACGGCGAAAGGCTTGACGAGGCGCAGCGCGGAGGTCTTGAGCGCGCTCATTCAAACTCCTACGTTAGTGCGTAAGTATCATCATCCGCCCAGTGATTGAATTTTGTCAATCAGTAAGTTGCGAGAGGCTGCCCAGGGCACAATTTCCCACCCCTCATGGCGCGGCAATCCAAGGGCTTGCGGCCAACACCCTTGGCAATTAACTGCGGAGATTATGCCGGGGCGTGACGCAAGGGGTCCCGGCTTTTGATGTGCCCGGCCTCTGCTTGAGCGGCCGTCTTCACATCCAGGGCAGAGTACTTATTTCGAAAAGGATCTATCTTTTGCTAGAAATAGACATAAGATGGAAGAGGTAAGCGCGCTATGGGAGGTAGGTCACAATGCTGCTGGAAAGATGCCTGATCCAATCCGTCGGATTCCGCAATGTATATCAAGACGGACGTGCCACTGGATTCCAATTCAGGGTTCGCATGCCGTCGTACCGCGGGATGGCCGCGTCGCTAATCGATGGCATCTCGGTTTCCGTGGGAAATCTGGTCAGTGTTGGCCCGGAAGTCCCGTTGTGGGATTTCGACGGAGGTACATACACTCTCGAGCAGCTCTGGAGCAGCGAGGGGCTGCGGTGGCCATTGGAGGAAGCCGCGGTTGTCACCGTGCCGCTTGATGGCGGCTTGCCTCCGGGCGTGCACGAGGTCAGCATCGAATTGCGGTTGAGGATGTCCTATATTCCGCTCATTCACCAGCCGTCAGTGTTCCGCGAAACCCGGATGGTCACCTTGGTGCCACAAGATGGCGGGGGGCAGTTCAAGTACGGAGTATCGCTCTACAGCTTCATGGGTGACTACGGCACGGACATGGATCTGGAAACCGCTCTGGCGGCCATCAGCGATATCGGGGCCACCGGCGTGGAAATCCTTGGCGAGGGGCACATTCCTGGATATCCCAACCCCTCCACGGCGTTCATTGACCGGTGGTTCGGGCTGATGGAGCGCTACTCCTTGGAGTTGACCAACTACGGATCCTGGATTGACACCCGGCTGCATCCTGGGCGTGGCATGACCGAGCAGGAAGGCGCGCTGGCATTGCAGCGTGATCTCAAGCTCGCGCATCAGCTCGGCTTCAAATTCCTCAGGCCAAAAATCGGCGTGGTTTCCGACGACCTGATTCCCGATCCCATCTGGCAAGGCGCGGTTGAGCGGAGCCTGGATCTTGCTCATGATCTGGAGATCATCATCTGTCCCGAGATCCATTCGCCGACACCGATCAACCATCCGGTGGTGCAGGACTACGTCAACCTCATCGAACGCACGGGTACCGAGAACTTCGGCTTGCTTATTGATACCGGCATCTTCCAAGATCGCCCCATCCCGCTGCGCGAGGGCGAGAGCCGCGAAACCAGGCCGGCTTTCCTCGACGGCATCGGCGTGGACCCGGGCGACTTTGCCGGGATTGCCGAATACGTGGTCTTTATCCAAGCCAAGTTCCATGACATCAACGACCAACTCGAAGATCAGCAGATCCCATGGGCTCCGGTCATCAATGCATTGCAGAATGCCGGATACCGGGGCTACCTGTCCAGCGAATATGAAGGCGAACGAACTGCGGGGCGCGCCATTGAACAGATCCGCCGGCAGCACGCGCTGCTCCGCGGGATCGCTGCGGGCAGTGAATCAACAACAAACCAGAAAGAAGAATCCCATGCCTAACGGCCTCATTGACGAATCCAGCCTCCGCGTCCATCCCGAAGGCCTTGCTGTGGCCTTGACGATTCCTTGGTATCGAAGCCTCTGGCTTTCTTCGGTAACGTCCCTGAAGCTGACGCTGGACGGGGTGGAGGTTCCAGCCGATGGCCTCAGCTTTGAACTTCGCGGTGTGCGCTACGCCGTCGATGAGCTGCCCAATCAGGATCAGGTCCTCTGGTTCCTCCAGGACCACCCGCTGCTGATCGTCGCGCTGCCCGAACCTGTTGAACTGGGCACCGTGCGCACGGTGCGAATTTCTGGGGAGATGCGGCTGCCGTATATGCAAATCGCTCCGGGGGCTGATGGCGGGCCAGGAATGTATGTCCCGAATTTCGTGAACCAGGAACTGGAACTGGCCGCCACCGATGGCCCGGCGCAGGTGCGGATCGACATTGAGTCCGTGGACCCGCCGGCAGCCAAAGCGCAAGAAGACCCGTTCGATCTTGGGCTGACGCTGTATTCGGCCAGCGCGGAATACCGTGCGGGATGGTACAACTTCGACAGCCTGCTTGAACGGGTGGCGCAGCTGGGCATCGGCCCCGGCATCGAGATGGTCGCCTCGCAAATGCTTCCGGATTATCCGCGGGTCACTCCCGAATTCACCAAGGTGTGGAGGGCGGCCATGGACAAATACGGGTTCAGCGCCAGCTCCTTTGGTGCCAATCTTGACATGGGTCGGCGCCGGGACCGTGACATGACCCCGGACGAGGAATTCGAATTCAGCCGGGAACTGTTCGACGGGGCCAAGGCCCTGGGGTTCCCCCTGGTGCGAATTCAAAGCGCCAAGCCAGAGCTGCTGCGCCGGTTGCTCCCCGTGGCCGAGGAGCACGGGCTGAAGCTGGCCTATGAGATCCATGCGCCCATGGGCCCGAACTCTCCTGAAATCATGCGGGTGCGGGATGTCTATGAGGAGTTGAACTCGCCGTTGCTGGGCTTTGTCGCCGATTTCTCTTCGACCATGCACAGCATGTCGCCTACCCTGCTGCGTGCCGTGCGCCGTGCGGGGCTCGATGACCAAGCGGTGCGGCGGCTGCAAGAAATCTGGGCTACCGACGCATCGATGCGCGAGCGCCAAGAGCAATTCATCGGCTACCTTCGAGGCCGCGGCTTCGATCCGGCGCGGTTGGGGTCCTTCGCCCATCTGGCATTCAATATGCATGGGCACCTCGAGCCGGGGCAGTGGTCCAAGATCATGCCGCAAATTTTCCATGTCCACGCCAAGTTCTACGACATCGATGAGCAGGGCAACGAGCCTGCCATCGATTATCCGGAACTTGTGCGAGTTTTTGTTGACGGGGGATACCGCGGATATTGGTCCAGCGAGTGGGAAGGACATGCCTTCGCTGAGCTCGGGGAAGTGGATCCGCTTGCGCTGGTGCGCCAGCAGCATGACCTGATTCGCCGAAGCATGCGTTCGCTGACGGCGGGTGTCTAGGCGCCGAGCCGGGTTAAAGACGCGCAGGGCGCACCTCTATTCCAGGAGGTGCGCCCTGCGCGTCAGTTGCTTGCGGACCGGATGAGTCTAGCAGTGGCGCGCAGAGGCGACGCAAATACTTACTTATGTCTACTATCTGCAAAACTTATGTACTTTTCTGGCACATGTATCCATAATTGTGAGTGACCGGGATCACCCTTCGGTCACACACTCACAAAGATGTTTGAAAGGCTGGTCATGACTCAGCAACGATGCTCCGCAGGCTTTAGACTTGCAGCCCTGGCTATTCCCACCGTCGCGGCACTCGCTCTGACCGGATGCGGGGGATCTTCGAGCAGTGCCTCCGACGCCGAAAATCAGGAATTCTCGCTCACGTTCGCGACCTCCAACACCGTTGAGAGCCCCTACGAGGCTCTGGCAAAGCAGTACATGCAAGAATTCCCCGACGTGAAAATCACCCTGAACCCACAGCCCAACGATTCCTATGACCAGGTGGTGCGCACGCAGCTGCAAGCAGGCAACGCGTCCGACGTGCTGGTCACCTCTCCAGGTTCGGCTTCAGGGCGCAGCATCCTGCCACTGGTGGAGGCTGGCTTCCTGGAGCCGTTGAGCGAATCGGCCGCGGCATTGGTCCCAGAAGGCAGCGAAGCGCTCTTCGGCCCAGATGGAAAGGTGTACGGCCTGGCTCCGGAGATCACCGTTGTCGGACTGGTAGCCAACGACACCGCTTCGGCCGCCGCCGGGGTCGGCACGTTCCCTGAAGATTTCGCCGGTGTCCTGGAACAGTGCGGGGCCTTGGCAGCAGATAACAAGTCAATGTTTGCCGTGGCTGGCACCGCGGCCCCCAATACCGGGTTGCTGGGAATGCAGCTGGCTGCCACCAGGGTCTATTCCAAGGACCCCGACTGGAACGACAAGCGAGCTGCAGGTGAAGTGACCTTCGCCGGCACCGAGGGCTGGCAGCAAGCCCTGGAGGCAGTGGTCGACTTGAAAGATGCGGGCTGCTTCCAAAAGGGCGCGGAGGGTGCTGGCTTTGATGTGGTGACAAAGGCCCTGGTCAGCGGAAATTCGCTGGCGGCCTTCATCCCCGGCCCGAGCAACAAGCAGCTGAAGACCACCGCCGATGACCAGGACTTTGAAGTCCGGGGGCTGCCTAGCGAAGGCGGGGCCGAAGACGACTTCATCTACGCCAGCGCCAACTACGCTTACTCGATCAACGCAGCGTCCAAGAACAAGGAGGCGGCCGAGACGTTCCTGGAATGGCTGGCCAAGCCCGAGCAGACCAAGGCCTTTGCGGAAATCGATGGCGCCTTGCCAGTCACCGGGCTCGAGGATTATGACTTCGCGAACAGCGCCTACAAGAACGTCGCTGATCTGATCATGGACAAGAAATACACGCCATTGCCAAACAGCAAATGGTCCAATGCCGCGGTCTATGACGAGCTGGGCACCGGTGTGCAGGGCCTGCTGACCGGGCAGAAGACCCCCGCCCAGGTGCTAGAGGCCATGGACGCCGCTTGGGATCAGTGATCCGAGGGTTTCCTAGTTTTCGGTTTTGGAAGAAGAGGCAGAAATTATCATGACGGTGACATCGCAATCGACCGGTCTCCAGGCCGATGAGCCAGCGAACGGCCCAGCGCCCAGCACGCAATCATCAGGGGCCAGCCGCGCCGGGCGCCCCGGCCGCGGTTCGCACCAATCATCCCGGCGCCGATGGGGCCTGGAGTTCGGGCACTGGTGGTGGGCGCTGCCCGGGATTGCGCTGGTTTTCGCCGTCCATTATGTGGCTACCGGAATTGGCGGGTTCTTCGCCTTCACCAATTGGTCGGGCATCGGTTCCTTCGAGATCGTCGGGTTCAAGAACTTCGAAGCGATCTTCAGCGACCCGGCAAAGATTCATTCCCTAGGCAATACGCTCTTCTTCGCCTTCGGCTCGGTGCTGCTGGGCAATATCCTTGGCCTTCTGCTTGCCCTGGGGCTGAATAGGGTGGTGAAAACGCGATATGCGTTGCGCACCTTGTTCTTCATGCCCGTAGTGCTCAGCCCGCTGGCGACAGCCTATATATGGAAGTTCATCTTCGACTTCGACGGACCGATCAACACCTTGCTCAACACCATCGGGGCCGGCCACCTGGCCAAGCCCTGGCTGGCCGATCCGCACTGGGCATCCTGGACGGTCCTGGTGGTGCTGACCTGGTCCTCGACGGGATTCGCCATGGTCATTTTCATGGCGGGGCTGACCAGCGTGCCCAACGAAGTCGAAGAGGCGGCCGCAATTGACGGGGCCAACCTCTGGCAGCGGTTCCAGCATGTCACCCTTCCGGCCTTGCGCCCGGCGGTCGCCATCGCCATGACCCTGGGCATCGTGCAGGGGCTGCGGGTATTCGACCCGATCATGGCATTGACCAGCGGCGGCCCCGCCGGGGCCACTGAGACGCTGGCGACCGAGGTCTACAAGCAGGCCTTCGCCCTGGGAAACTTCGGCGGCGGCGCCGCGCTGGCACTGGTGCTGGCGGTCATCATCCTGTTCTTCGCCGTTCTCCAGCAGCGGCTCACGCGTTCCAACCCGGAGGATTAAGCTCATGTTCCGCTACACCAAGCTGACACTGCTGCGAGAAGTTGGGCTCTGGGTCCTCGCCCTGGTATTCCTGGCGCCCTTCTATTTTCTTGTCACCACCGCGCTGAAGTCGGGTACGGAAATGTACACAACTTCACCGCTGGCACTGCCCGAGCGCGTGGATTTCAGCGCCTTCGTCGACGTCCTGACCGCCACCGGCAACTTGAATGTGCTCGCCGGCCTGCTCAATAGCGTGATTATCACCGCCGGCAGCATCGTACTGCTGATCATCATGGGCTCGCTGACCGGCTATGTGATTGCCCGAAATACGCGGCGCTGGAGCAAAGCCGCCTACTACCTGTTCCTGGTTGCCATCATCCTTCCCGGGCAGCTGGGCGCGGTGCCCTTGTACATGGGTGCCCGGGCCATCGGCCTGACCGGCTCGTCCTGGGGCATGATCATCCTGTATACCGGCATGCTGCTCCCGGTATCCATCTTCTTGTACTCGAATTTCTTCCGCGGGCTGGGAACCTCCTACGAGGAAGCGGCGACCATTGACGGGGCCACCCGATTCCAGATCTTCTCCAGGATCGTGCTCCCCATGATGGCTCCGGCCACCGGAACCGTCACGATCTTCGCGGGCCTGATTGTCTGGAACGACTTCTTCACCTCGCTGATCTTCCTGGGCGGATCAGACAACCAGACCTTGCCCGTGGCCATGTACTACTACATCGGCTCCCTGGTTTCCGAATGGAACTCCATCTTCGCCATCGTCATCGTGTCGATGATCCCGATCCTGGTGTTGTTCCTCTTCGCCCAGAAGCGCTTCATCCAGGGATTCGCCGGCGGCCTGAAAGGCTGAAATATCCCCTTCCCGCGCAGGCATTTGCCCCTGCGGCTTGACCCAGTGCGCCCAAAAACAGGGCTCGCACCTTCCCGATCATCGTTTTCCACCCTATTGACAGGAGTTTCCATGTACGAGCTAGCGCCTAATATCGACCTGCTTTTTGGCGAAGCGGGTGACTGCGCCGCTGACCGGGTTCGTGCCGCTGCGGCCGCCGGTTTCGGAGCCGTGGAAATGTGGGGCCCGACGGGCAAGGACCTTGGGGCCCTGAAGGATGCGCTGGAGCAGACCGGGCTGAAGCTCACCGCCCAGCTGGCCGAACCGCGCACCCAATTCATGATTCCTCCCAAAAACCACGCGCCATTCTATGCAGGACTCGAGCAGGGCGTGCAGATCGCCTTGCAGCTTGGCTGCCCGCGCATTGTCGTCGGTTCGGGAACCGGATTCGGCGGGCGCAAGCGCCAGGACCAGCTTGACGAGCTGGTGCAGATCTACACCAAGGCCATCGAGCTCATTGACGGTTCGGGGATCACCCTGGTGCTGGAACCGGTCAACGTGCGCGTGGATCACCCCGGGGCGCTGCTGGACCGCACCTCCGAAGCGGTGTACGTGGCCCGCGGCGTGGATTCGGACCAGTTCGGCGTGCTCTACGACCTGTACCACTCGACCGTCGAGGGCGAAGACGTGGAGCTCGAACTGGCCAACGCGGCCGAGCTGATCAAATATGTGCAGATAGCTGACGCCCCGGGACGTGGCGAGCCGGGATCCGGATCGATCGACTGGCGAGCGCGCCTCGCCCAGCTGCACGCCAGCGGCTATCGCGGGGAGATCGGCTTGGAATACTACCCAACGGTCAGCTCGGCCCAGTCGGTCAAGCGCATCCAGGAATTGGCGGCCGCCCGATGACCCGCCGCGAGTACCCGCTGGAGGCGGACGTCGCCATTGTCGGCAGCGGCCCGACCTCCGCGGCCTATGCAAGGATCCTCAGCGAATTGGTCCCCGCGGCGCGCATTGCCATGTTCGAGGCGGGGCCCAGCATCAGCAATCCGCCCGGGGCCCACGTGAAAAACATTGCCGACCCCGCCGAGCGCGCCGCGGCGCAGCGGGCCTCGGAAGGACCGGGTGCCGGCGCGCCCACGGTCAGTTCTCCCGGGCAGGTGAAGGCCGGCACCCGGCAGGCCCGCCCCGGAACATTTCTGCTCGCCGAAGGCTTTGCCGCCCCCGGCGAAGATGGGCTGCCCGTGGCGGCCATGTCCAGCAATGTCGGCGGGATGGGGGCGCACTGGACCGGGGCCTGCCCGCGGCCCGGCGGATCCGAGCGGATCGATTTCCTGCCCGACCTTGAGGAACTGCTGGACGAAGCCGAGCGGCTGCTGGGAGTCACGACCCAGGCCTTCGAGCAGGCGCCATTGCCGCGCAGGGTCCGCGAGCTGCTCGCGGCCCGGGTTGATGCCGGACGCGAGAGCTCCTTGAGGGTGCAGCCAATGCCGCTGGCCGTGCACCGGCGCCCCGAGGGGGAGCTGGTCTGGTCGGGAGCGGATGTGGTGATGGGCGAGCCGACCCGGGCCAACGCCAACTTCACGCTGCTTGATAACTCGCTGGTTCTCCGGGTGCTCACCGATGGCGCGAGTGCCAGCGGCGTTGAGGTCCGCGACCAGGAAACAGGCACCCTGCACCAGGTGGCGGCCCGCTTCGTGGTGGTCGGAGCCGATGCGCTGCGCACCCCGCAGCTGCTGTGGGCTTCAGGGATCCGGCCGGCAGCGCTGGGCCGCTACCTCAATGACCAGGCGCAGGTGGTCTTCGCCAGCCGGCTGCGCGGGGTCGACGCGCAACTTGCCAGCAGGTCATCCGGTGCCGGGCTCAGCGAGCAGAGCGGGGTCTCCTGGGTCCCCTACACGGACGATGAGCCATTCCACGGGCAGATCATGCAGCTGGATGCCTCGCCGGTCCCGTTGGCGGATGACGATCCGGTGGTTCCCGGATCCATTGTCGGCCTGGGGCTGTTTTGCGCCAAGGACCTGAGCGAGGAGGACCGGGTGGAATTCGATGACCGGGTTGCCGATTCCTATGGCCTGCCCGCCATGCGCATCCACTACCGGCTCAGCGCCGCGGACCACCAGGTGATCGAGCGTGCCAAGGAGCAGATTGTGCGACTGGGCCAGGCCGTCGGCGACCCGCTGGATGACCGCCCCTTTGTCCTGCCTCCAGGCTCCTCGCTGCATTACCAGGGCACCACGAGGATGGGCCAAGTGGATGACGGGACCAGCGTGTGCTCGCCGGATAGCCAGGTGTGGCAGGTGCCGCGGCTGTATGTGGCCGGCAACGGGGTGATTCCCACATCCACCGCCTGCAATCCCACCTTGACCTCGGTGGCCTTGGCGGTCCGCGGAGCCAGGCGGATCGCTGAAGAACTCGAGAACTCTTTACTTATGTCTGAATCAGACAATAGAATGTGTAAATAAGGAATAAGTCGCTTTTGGCGAACTCATACAAGGAGACCCGATGATTGCCGATCGCATAATCGAGCAGGGGACACTGACCACCCATGAGGGGCAGGCTGCAGTGGAAGTGCGCATCCCCTGGTACCGCGCCCTGCCGGGGTCCTGCATTGCCGGTGCAACACTGAGCATTGACGGAACCCAGGCGCCGGCCGACACGCTTCGCTGGAGCATGAATGGCCGGACCTTCAGCTTCGATGAACTGGTGAACGAAACCGACGAATGGTGGTTCCCCCTGGATTCAGCCACCCTCACCGGGCAGCTGGCGCTGCGCCAGGATATCGAGGAGCACGAAGTCCAGGTCGAGCTGAAGGTCTACATCCCGTACATCATCACCGACCACGGGGTGCTGCACATTGAAGAAAGCGACACCAAAACCATGAAAGCGGAACAGCGATGAACACTCTGGGAACGCCAATCCAGGGGGTCACCCTCTACAGTTTTACCCGCGCCTCCCACGCGCGGCAGTACGACCTCGAATCATTGATCCGCAAGGTCGCGGCCGAAGGATTCGGGCCAGGGCTCGAGCTGATCGGGTTCTCCAGCCTCCGGGGCTTCCCCAACCGCATCGATGACAGCTTTGCGGGCAAGTTCCGCGAGCTGGTGCAGGAGGTCGACCTGGTCCCCACCTCGCTCGCGGTCAACGTCGATACCGGCCTGCGCCGCGATCGGCTGCTGACCCAGGAGGAGATGGTCGAATACATGCGGGCCCAGATCGAGGTGGCCGCGCGCCTTGGATTCCCGATCGCCCGGGTGCAGATCTCGCTGAGCCCGGATGCCATGGAAAGCCTGCTGCCGGTGGCCGAGACGTACGGGGTCACCCTTGCGCTGGAAGTCCACGCCGACCAGCATGGCGCGCACGAGCGGGTGCTGGCATTGCGCGACCGCTATGAAAAGCTGGACTCCCCGCTGCTGGGGTTCACCGCCGACTGGGGCGCGACCGTCACCGGTTTTGCCCCCTCGCTGCTGGAAGCCTACCGGCGCCGGGGAGCCAGCGAGGAACTGCTGGCCGCGGTGGTTGCGCTGTGGGACGGCTTCTATGCCGAGGGCCCGCCGAACACCCAGAAGGTGCACGGCGACCGGTTCGGGGCATTCATCGGGCTGGCCGCCCGCCATGGCCGGCCTGAGCTCGGAATCGACTTCGCGATCAACGGAACCGGGCTCTTCGGCCCGGCGCCCATAAAAACCTGGCTGGAAATCATGCCGTGGGTGCGCCACGTGCACGGAAAATTCTTCGGCATCGACGAAACCGGCGAGGAGCCCTCGGTTCCGGTGCGCGGGCTGGTCGCCCAGCTGGTGGAGAACGGCTACCACGGCGCCATCTCCAGCGAATACGAAGGCTGGCATTGGAACAACTGGCAGGATCCCTTCGAGATCATCCGCGGCGAGCACGCCCTGCAGCGCGCAGCGGCCAAGGATGCGGGATCCAGCATGGTCACCGACTCGCGCATCGCCCGCGAATTGCTCCACTCGCACCTGGCCCAGCCGGCACGCGGCTAGCTACCCCCGGAAGGAAATATCATGGCAGAAGGCATCGCAGGCTCGGGCATCGAGCTTGGAATCACCCTGTACTCCCTGACCTCGGAATTCGCCGCAGGCCAGTACACCCAGCAGACGCTGATCAAAGCGGCGGCCGATCACGGCCTGGGCCCGGGTGTGGAGTTCAACATCGCCCAGATGCTGCGCACCTACCCGCACGTTGATGGCGAATTCATCAAGCTATGGCGCACCAGCATGGAGCGCTACGGGCTGGTTCCCAGCGCGGTGGGCACCAACCTGGACATGGGCCGGCGCAAGGACCGGGATATGACCCCGGACGAGGAATACGAATTCTTCGCCGCGCAGCTGCACACCGCGCACCAGCTCGGATTCAACCGCATCGTGATCCGCTCGGCGGGCAAGGAGCTGCTGCGCCGGCTGCTTCCGCTGGCGGAAAAATACGACCAGAAGCTGGGCTATGAGATCCACGCCCCGCAGGGCCCCAACGACCCGAAGATCCTGCAGATCCGCGACATGTACCAGCAGCTGGACAGCGAGCGCCTTGGCTTCACCGCCGATTTCAGCTCGACCATGCACTCGCTGTCGCCCACGCTGTTCCGCACGCTGCGCCAGATGGGCCTGGAGGACCAGCACCTGGAGGTCATGCAGCAGGTGTGGCGCGAGCCGCTGCCAATGCACGAGCGCAACCAGAAGTTCGAGGACTACCTGCGCTCGCACGAGGTTGATCCTGCCCGGCTCGGCCCGTTCACCCGCCTGGCCTTCAACATGCATGGGCTGGTCGCACCGGAAGAATGGCTGGACATCATGCCGCAGATCTTCCACGTGCACGCGAAGTTCTACGACATCGACCAGGAGGGCAACGAGCCGGCCATGGACATTCCGCGGATCGTCCGCCAATTCGTGCAGGGCGGCTACCAGGGATTCCTCTCCAGCGAATGGGAGGGCCACGCGTTCGCCGACCTGGGCGAATCGGATCCCCTGGACCTGGTGAAAAAGCAGCACGCCCTGATGCGCCGCGCCATTGAAGACGCCGTAGTCCCGGCATAACACAACCCAAGGCACCGAATTGTTAAGGAACACCCATGGCAACTCATAATTCCCTCTTCCAGGACTCGAATGTCCGCCGGCACCCCGAAGGGCTGGCGGTCTCCATCCAGCTGCCCTGGTATCGCAGCCTGTGGCTCTCGGCGGTGGACAATATCGAAGCGCGGGTTAACGGGCAAGCTGTACCCGCCGAAAACCTCCGTTTTGAATTGCAGGGCGCCAGCTACCGCATCCATGAGCTGCCCGAGCAGTGGGACACCCTCTGGTTTGTGGCGGACCGCCCCGATGTGGTGATCAGCCTGGAGCACCCGCCGGCGCCCGGGCAGGCAGTGCAGGTTGAAGTGGTGCTGAGCCTGCGGCTGCTCTACATGCAGATCGCGCCCATGCGCTATGTCACCAACCGCGTCGCCGTCGAGCGCGAGCTGGTGCTCTCATGAGCCGCCTCAAGGTGGCCATGATCGGCCACGGTTTCATGGGAGCCGCGCACTCCCAGGGATGGCGCACCGCCCACCGGGCCTTCGATCTGCCGGCGAACCCGCAGATGGCGGTGCTGGTGGGGCGCGATGGCGCCAAGGCCGCGGCCGCCGCAGAAAAATGGGGGTGGGAATCGAGCAGCACCAGCTGGCGCGAGGTGATTGAGCGCGAGGATATCGACATCATCGACATCGTAACCCCGGGGGCCTCGCATGCGCAGATCGCGATTGCCGCGCTGGAGGCGGGAAAGCATGTGCTGTGCGAAAAGCCCCTGGCCAATACCGTGGCCGAAGCCGAGCAGATGGCTGCAGCGGCCGAGCGCGCGGCGCGCCACGGGGTGCAAGCCATGGTCGGTTTCACCTACCGCCGGGTTCCGGCGGCCAGCTTCATGCGCCAGCTCATTGCGCAGGGGGTGCTCGGCGAGATCCAGCAGGTGCGCGCCTCCTACCGCCAGGATTGGCTGGTGGACGCCGCCGCGCCGATGTCCTGGAGGCTGCAGCAGGATCAAGCCGGATCCGGGGCCCTGGGCGATATTGGCGCGCACGCCATCGACCTGGTGCAATTCGCTACCGGGCTGCAGGTCCAGGCGGTCAGCGGGGTGCTGCAGACGGTCACCGGGCATCGGCCGCTGGCCGATGGCAGCGGCTTCGGCCAGGTCAGCGTGGATGACCTGGCGCTGTTCGCCGGGCGGCTCTCCAATGGCGCCCTGGCTTCATTCGAGGCCTCGCGGGTTGCCACCGGTCGGAAGAATGCGTTGTCGATCGAGGTCTCCGGAACCCGCGGAGCGCTGGCCTTCGACCTGGAGGAACTGAACAGCCTGCGGTACTACAATCGCGAGGATCCCCAGGACCGCCAGGGCTTCCGCAAGATCCTGGTGACCGAGCCGGTGCATCCGTACCTCTCGGGGTGGTGGCCGGCAGGGCATATGCTCGGATACGAGCACGGCTTCTCCCACCAGGCCAAGGACCTGGTCGAAAGCATCGATAGCGGGAGGCCTGCACATTCGAGTTTCGCCGAGGGCCTGCAGGTGCAACGCGTGCTCGACGCGGTGGCGCGCAGCGCGGCGAACGAGTCGGCCTGGACCGGCGTGGTGCACCACGCCGAGATCCGCACAGCCTAGGAGGAGAGCAGATGGCGCGGCCAATCACGCTGTTCACCGGCCAATGGGCGGATCTTCCCTTCGAGGAAGTGGCCCGGCTTGCCGGGCAGTGGGGCTATGACGGCTTGGAGATCGCCTGCTGGGGCGATCACCTGGACCCCGATCGCTGGGACGACAAGAAGTACATCCAGGGAAAGCTGGAGGTGCTGGAGCGCTACGGGCTGAAAGCCTGGACCATCTCCAACCACCTTGTGGGCCAGGCAGTCTGTGATGACCCGATCGACCAGCGGCACCGGGACATGCTTCCGGACTCGGTCTGGGGCGACGGGGACCCCCAGGGCGTGCGGAACCGTGCGGCCGAAGGGCTCAAGAACACCGCGCGACTGGCGGCCGCACTGGGTGTCCGGACGGTGACCGGGTTCACCGGCTCGTCCATTTGGAAGTGCGTGGCGATGTTCCCGCCTGCTTCCGAATCGATGATCGAAGCCGGCTACCAGGACTTCGCAGACCGCTGGAATCCAATCCTTGACGTTTTCGACGAGGTCGCAGTCCGCTTCGCCCACGAAGTCCATCCCTCGGAGATCGCATATGACTACTGGAGCACGCAGCGTGCCCTGGAAGCCATCGGGCACCGCAAGGCCTTTGGCCTGAACTGGGACCCGAGCCATATGGTGTGGCAGGACATCGACCCGGTGGGTTTCCTCTGGGATTTCCAGGACCGGATTTATCACGTGCACTGCAAGGACACCAAAAAGCGCCTGGACAATGGCCGAAACGGCCGCCTCGGATCGCACCTGCCGTGGGCCGATCCGCGCCGCGGCTGGGATTTCATTTCCACCGGGCATGGCGACGTGCCGTGGGAGAACGCGTTTCGGATGCTGAACGCGATCGGCTACCAGGGTCCCTTGTCCGTGGAGTGGGAGGACGCGGGCATGGACCGGCTGGTGGGAGCTCCCGAAGCCCTGCAATTCGTGCGCAAGCTATCGAGGTACGAGCCATCGGATGCGGCGTTCGACGCCGCATTCAGCACCAGGGGATAGGAAACCCGCGCACCGCGCCGGCCATGCAGCCGGCGCGGTGCGCGGGTTCTTGGCTGGGTGCAGGCCGGAACCCGATCTGCTCCTAGCGGATGGTGCAACGCTCCGGCGAGGGCCGGCCGTCGGCAAACCAGCGGGGGAAGGTGACGTCGAAGAGCTGCTCGATGGCCAGTTCGACACCGCCGTGCAATGGCTCGAGCGCATCATTCACCGAGAGCGTGATGGTGATATCGCGGGTGGCCAGCGGCATGGACCGCTCATAAATCCGCTGGCGCACATCGGCCAGGAACAGTTCTCCGGCGGAGGCGATGGCCCCGCCGAAGACGATCACCCCGGGGTTGAACAGATTAACCAGCGTGGAGACGGCTTCCCCGGCGACCGCTGCGCTGCGCTGGATCAGCGAAATGGCGAGGGGATCCCCGGCCTGCGCGGCGATGGAAATCAGTTCCAGGGTGATCGGCTGCTTTTTGGCCAGGGCGGCCAGGGGGCCGTCGCTGCCCTCGTCAATTGCCTGCTGGGCGTCGCGAACCAGCGCCCAGCCGCCACCGGCGGCTTCCAGGCAGCCGACCTTGCCGCAACGGCACGGGGCGGTGGATTCAGGCAGTCGCACATGGCCGATATCCCCGGCTGCGCCATTGGCCCCGCGATGGATCGACCCCTGGGAGAGCAGTCCGGCGCCAATGCCGGAGCCAATCTTGCAATAGATCAAATCGGCGTTCGCCTCGCGGCGGCGGGCGCGCTCGCCCAGCGCCAGCAGGTTGACGTCGTTATCCACCCAGACCGGCGCGTCGAAACGCTGCTCGAAGGGGGTCCGGATGTCGTAGCCGTTCCAGCCTGGCATCAGCGGGGGAGCGGCGGGGCGTCCGCTGGCGAAATCCACCGGCCCCGGGAGGCCGATGACAACACCCCACACCGCGGGGGCTTCCTGATTGTCGAGGAGCGCGTCGATTTGCTTGAACAGTTCCTTGATGGTTTTGACTGGCCCCTGGGTGATATCCCATTTGCGCTGGACATGCTTTTGCAGCTTGCCGTCGAGATCAGTGATGCCAACGCGGATCCGCTGGGCGCTCAGCGCGCAGATGATCAATGCGCCCTGTTCGGAGTGGAAGCGCAAGGTGCGCGGCGCCCGGCCACCGGAGGAAGCCGCGAAATCGCTGTCCTTGAGGAAACCGTAGTGGATCGCCTGGTCGATGCGCTGGCTGACGACACCGCGGCCGAGCCCGGTCACCTTGCCAATTTCGGGCCGGGTTGTTGCTTCGCCAGTGCGCACCAGGTTGACGATGCGCAGCAGGCTCGTCACTTCGTCTGTTTGGGCTCCGAAGTGGAGCGTCGACAATGTTGCCATAACTGGTAATTCTTCCATATCTCCAGCGGAATGAGGGGTTCCCGGGAGTACTAATGTTGAAATCTGCATAACTTATGCGTGTTATCAACGTATTTGGGCTCCGAGCCTGCTGGACGGCGCCTTCGAATCCGTAAGGTTGGAAAGCTTCAAACTTTCGTTGTTTTTAGACCTAAGTCGGGATATTCTGGAGTTGACGCCGGGGCCCGCGGGCCCGTTTGCACCAAGAGAATTTGGCGCAAGCACATTCCGTCGCGTAGATGGCCCGATCGATCGGGCAGATCACTATGAAAATTTCACCCATGAGACTCCGGCTTTTGGCAACTTGCCTGCTGACCGTCTCGTTTCTCGGCGCCATGGACCACACCGTGGTCTCAACCTCGCTGGCCACCATCGCCGGGGAACTGGGCGCACTGCAATACATGAGCTGGATCGTTGTCGGCTACACCCTGGCCAGCACGGTTCTGCTCCCGGTGCTGGGAAAGCTGGAGGAGGTACTCGGGGCGCGAAAAATTTTCCTCGGGTCCCTGGCCATTTTTCTCCTCGCGTCCCTGGGCTGCGGGTTCGCCGCCGATTTCGGCTGGCTGATCGCCACCCGCGTTCTCCAGGGGATGAGCGCCGCCGGATTGCAGCTGATGTCGCAAACCATCATTGCCAGGGTGACCACCCAGCGCGAGCGGCCGCGCTACATGGCGATAATTGGCGCGGCCTTTCCGGTCGCGATCCTGGTCGGGCCCTTGCTTGGCGGAATTATCACCGAGCAGTGGGGGTGGCAATGGGTCTTCTGGATTAATATCCCCTTGGGCGTGCTCGCCCTGGTGCTGGCCCTCTTTGCCTTGCCCAAGCTGGAAGGACAGGCCTCGCCACGGGGATTCGACATCGCCGGCGCCTCGGTCTTCACCTTCAGCCTGGTGGCACTGATCCTCGGGATCACCTGGGCCAGCAAACCCGGCTTCCCGCCGGTGGCAATGGCCGGCATTGTCGCCAGCCTGTGCGGCTTTGCGCTGTTCTTATGGATCGAAACCCGTGCGGCCGAGCCGATGATCCCGCTGGGGATGTTCCGCAATCGCACTGTGGCCGCGGGAACTGCGCTGTCCGCGATTATCGGTGTCGGGCTATTCTCAATCACCGCCTATCTGCCGACCTACATCCAAATGGCCTATCAGGCCAGCATCACGGTCTCCGGGCTAGTCCCGATTGCCACCGTTTTCGGAATGCTGTGCAGCAACTTGTTCACCGGATGGTGGGCCAGCCGCACCGGCGGGTATTGGATGTTCCCCGTCATCGGCAGTTCCCTGGGCTCCGCCGGATTATTCGCCATGGCGCTGCTTCCGGCCGGCCAGCCGCTGTGGATTCCCATGGCCATCATGGCCGTAGTGGGAATCGGCACCGGCTCGTTCATGAATCTGCTCGTGGCCCTCGTGCAGGGCGCGGTGCCGGTGCGGCAAACCGGAATCATCACCGCAACGGTGAACCTGGTGCGGCAGATCGGCTCCACGGTGGCCACCGCCGTCATCGGGGTGAGCGTCGCCGCCGGCGTCGCCGGATTGCTTCCAGCGGGGCTGGATGCCGCCACGCTCACCCCGCAGCAGGTCCACGCCGCCGCGGCTCCCGTCCAATCCGAGGTGGCCCAGATCTACGCCTCGGTGTTCGCTCCGGTCTTCGCGGCCCTGGCGATTGCCTATGCCGCAGGAATCCTGGCCGCCCTCTGCCTGCCCCGCGGGCGGCTGAGCAGTGCTCCCGCTGGTGCCGCGCACGAGGCTTCAGAACCAGTTACCACTCAATCTTGATTTAGGAGAATTCCATGTCCCAGCCCATTATCGCCATTGTCGGCAGCGGCCCCATCGGCTCGGCCTACGCCCGGGTCCTTATTGAGCAGCATCCCGGTGCTCGGGTAGTGATGTTCGAAGCCGGCCCGCAGCTGACCGGGATTCCCGGTGAAAGCGTCAGGAATATCCAGGACCCCGAAGCCAAGGCGCAGGCCCGGGAAAAATCCCAGGGGCCGCAGGCCGGCGCCTACCGGGCAGCGCTGGGCATTCCGGAAGCCACCGTCACCGAGGGCATGTTCACGGCGCGGCAGGGAACGCATTTGCTGGACTTCGGCGGCCCCGGATCAGCCCATGCGCCAAGCTTCCCGGCCGCCGCCGCGGCAACAAACGTCGGTGGCCAGGGTGCGCACTGGACCTGCGCCACCCCGGAGCCCGCGTTTAGCGAAAAGATCCCATTTATCCCGGAGGAAGAATGGGAATCCTTGATGGCCCAGGCCAAGGGGCTGCTGCACGTGCAAGGCGAGGCCTTCGCCGACTCGGCAGTGGGCGGAGCCATCCGCAGCCTGCTGGATGAGGAATTCGGGGCCGAATTGCCCGACGGCTATGGGGTTGGCACCCTGCCGGTGGCGGGAGACCCGCAAGAAGACGGGTCGATGCGCTGGGCCGGTGCCGATGTGGTGCTCGGGCCGTTGATCGAGCCTAGAAGCGAACAGGCTTCGCGTTTCGAACTGCGCGATTTGAGCCTGGTGCTGCGCATCGAGCTCGAGGGGCAGCGTGCCACCGGTGTGAGCTACAAGGATTTGCGCACCGGGCAGATTTCTTTTTTCGCCGCGGATGCCGTGGTGGTGGCCGCCGACGCTTTCCGCTCCCCGCAGCTGCTCTGGGCCTCGGGGATCCGCCCCGCTGCGCTCGGACACTATCTGACCGAGCACCCCGTGGTGATCTCCACCGTGGCGCTGGATGCGCAGAAGATGCAGCGTTTTGCCACCGAGCAAGACCTGGAAGCCGAACTTGCCCGCCGGGCGTTGAACCCGGCGGACCCGGTGGCGGCGGTCAACCGCATTCCGTTCTCCGAACCCGGGCACCCGTTCTCCGTGCAGGTGATGTATTCCGAATCCACTCCCTTTCCGATGGATCCGCAGGCCGAGCACGCGAACAACCGATGGGGCTACGTCAACATGGGCTACGGCATGCGCAAGCAGCCGCGGTTCGAAGACGCGGTAAGTTTTGACGACAGCGAGCTGGACTATCGCGGGCTGCCCAATATGCGAATCGACTACGCCCTCACGGCGTCGGAAGAAGCCGAAATCGAGCAGGCAACACAAGGGCTGCGGCGAGCCGGCAAGGCGCTTGGCGCATTTGTCGCCGAACCGCGGTTGATGCCCAATGGCTCCAGCCTGCACTATCAGGGCACCATGCGGATGGGGCAGTTCGATGACGGGACCAGCGTCGCCGACCCCTACTCCCGGGTGTGGAACTACCAGAATCTTGTCGTTGGCGGCAACGCCCTGATTCCCACGGCCACGGCCATGAACCCGACCTTGATGAGTGTTGCCATTGCGGTGCGCGGCGCCCGGCAGCTGGCCGCGGGCCTCGCGGCGAACGCCGCAGCGCACGCCGTGCAGGATAGCCTCCCGACCCATTAGCTGGCGTTCTGGTGCCCGCCGGCCCGGCGGGCACCATGATATTTGCAGAACAAATATCAAACATATCCAAAGCTTTGTTCCGCAAATACTTGAACTGGCACACACTGGTGTTGCGGCTCACATTTGGAAGTCGAATCAACCTGAAAGGCACCACCATGGAACGTCCACTCTCGCACCTTGCCCACCTGGAAATCACCAGCCCTGATGTGGAGGCCTCTGCGGTCTTCTACCAGGAGAAGTTCGGCATGCGCATCGTGGATCGCGCCGACGGCAAGGTCTATCTGCGCTGCTGGGGCGACTACTACCGCTACAGCCTGGTGGTTGTCCCGGGCGAGGTGGCCTCATTGGCTCGCATGGCCTGGCGCACCAACAGCGCAGCAGCCCTCGAAGCCGCTGCAGCACAGGTTGAAGCCAACGGCGTGCAGGGGGATTGGAGCGAAGGAGGCCTGGGCTACGGCCGGGCCTACGAATTCACCGGCCCCTACGGCCACCACATGCGCCTGGTCTACGAGGTGGAGCGTTTCGCCGCAGAGGAAGAATTCGCCTCCATCTACCCGGACCGCCCCGAGAAGCGCAGCAGCCACGCTGCCGCACCGCGCTTCCTGGACCACGTGACCGTGGCCAGCTCCGATGTGCGCGGCTTCGCCGACTGGCACAACAAGGCGCTGGACTTCCGCATTATGGCCTTCACCGAGCTCGACGAGGCGCCAATCACCGTGTTCTCCGTCTTGACCACCAACGAGAAGTCGCACGACCTCGGCGTGGTGCTGGATACCTCCAACACCCCCGGACGCGTGAACCACATCGCCTTCTGGGTCGACACCCACGAGGACCTGCTGCGCACCGCCGACGTGATGATGGAGAACGGGACCCCGATGGAATACGGGCCATCCATCCACGGCATTGGCGAACAGAACTTCCTGTACTTCCGCGAACCCAGCGGGCTGCGTGTGGAACTGAACTCCGGTGGCTACCGCAACTATGTCCCGGATTGGGAAGCCAACACCTGGACCCCATCCGAGGGATCGAACAACTTCTACCGCAACGGCGCGATGCCGCATTCGATGACCGAATCCTTCCCGCCAGCCGACGGCTTCACCGCCACCGAAGAAGGAGCCTCGGAAGAAATGAAGGCCGCCTTGCTCAACCCCTACGCAGAGCAGGGACGAGGCTAGACGATGAGCTACTCGCTGATCCGATTCACCCGTTCCGGCGCAGCCGCCGAACAGGCCGGAGTGCTGGCGGATGGACGAGTCCACCCATTGCCGATGCAAATCAACGACCTGGTGGCGAACTGGGAGACCTGGGAAAACAAGATCGATCAGCTGCTGGCCAGCGGATCCACCCAAGACTCGATTGACGAGAACGACATCCGGCTGCTGCCCCCGGTACAGCCGCAGCAGATCATCCAGGCCGGTGCGAACTACCGGACGCACGTCATCGACCTGGCCGTGTCGCACAAAAATGAAGGCCAGAGCGAAGAGGAAGTCCGCGAGCAGACCGCGCGGATGATGGACCAGCGCTCCAAGGAGGGCTTGCCGTATTTCTTCATCGGCCTGCCCTCGGCCATCGCCGCCCCCGACGACGAGCTCGCGCTGCCCTACTACAGCCAGTCCCACGACTGGGAGCTGGAGCTGGCCGCGGTCATCTCGAAGCGCACCCACCGGGTCAGCGTCGATGAGGCGCTGGATCACGTCTTCGGGTACACGATGGTCAACGACATCACCACCCGCGACCTGGTCTTCCGCAAGGACATGCCCGCCATCGGCTCGGACTGGTACCGCGCCAAGAACGCGCCGGGCTTCCTCCCCACCGGTCCGCTGCTGGTACCTTCGAAGTTCATCGCGGATCCGCAGCAGCTGACCGTCACGCTGAAGCTGAACGGGCAAGTGATGCAGCATGAATCGACCTCCGACATGATCTTCAACGTGGCCCAGCTGGTGTCCCACGCCTCATGGAATATGCCATTGCTTCCCGGGGACCTGGTGCTGACCGGTTCGCCGGCCGGAAATGGGGCGCACTGGGGACGGCTGCTGCGGGACGGGGATGTCATGGAAGGCAGCATCACCGCCCTGGGCACCCAAACGGTGGCCTGCCGGGACGAGGTTCGGGCATGAGCGCCGAAACCGGCACCTGGGCAAGAACCGCGCCGGAACAGGCCATCCACCAGGCGGCCGAGCGCTACCGCAATTGGGGCCGCTGGGGTGACGATGATGTGCTGGGCACGCTGAACTTCATCACCGACGCCAAGCGGGTCCAGGCCGCCTCGCTGGTGCGCAGCGGAACCACCTTTTCGCTGTCGCAGCCCTTCAGCTCCGAAGGGCCGCAGAAAGGGTGGCGCCGGCGCACCAACCCGGTGCACACCATGACAGATACCGGGGTGGAAGCAGAGTACGGCATGCAGGGTTTCCCCCACGGTTTCGGCGGCGCGGACGACGTGATTTCAATGCCGCTGCAATGCTCAACCCAATGGGACGGCCTGGGCCATATTTTCGACCGCGGCAAGGCCTGGAACGGCCGCCGGGCCAGCAGCGTGGTGACCTCCGAAGGGGATCAGGTGACGGGCATCGAAACCGCTGCCTCCCACATCGTCACCCGCGGAGTGCTGCTGGATGTCGGCCGGGCCTGCGGGGTCGACGGGGAACTGCCGGACGGTTTTGCCATCACCCAGGAGCACCTGGAGCAAACCATCTTGGCCCAGGGCGCGAGCTCGCATGTGGGCCGCGGGGATATTGTCGTGATCCGCACCGGGCAATACACGAGGGCCAAGCGCACCGGCTGGCAGGATTATGCCGGGGGTGCTGCCCCGGGGTTGTCATTCGGCACCGCCGACTGGCTGCACCGCACGGAAATTGCCGCTGTGGCCACCGACACCTGGGGCTTCGAGGTCCGGCCCAATGAATTCGAGGGCGCCTTCCAGCCGCTGCACCAGGTGGCGATCCCCAACATGGGGCTGTTCCTGGGCGAGATGTGGGATCCCGATGAACTGGCACAGCATTGTGCTGCCGACGGAGTCTACGAATTCATGCTCAGCGCCGCCCCGCTGAAGATCGTTGGCGCCGTCGGCTCACCGGTCAACCCGCTCGCCATTAAATAGGCAGCGGTTCACGAGGAATACAAAGGAGAAAACGAGATGGCCGCAGTATCTACCGTGGGGATCGTCGGCGCAGGCGCTGCCGGGCTGGCACTGGCAACGTTCCTGGCCGACGCGGGAGTCAAGACCGAGATTCTCGAGAAATCCCAGGAGCCCTCCAGCCTGGGGTCGGGGATCACCCTGCAGGGCAACGCCTTGCGCATCCTGCGCCAGCTGGGCCTGTGGGAGGAAATCTCCCAACATGGCTACGCCTTCAACGACCTGGGATTGCGTGCCCCGAATCCTCAGGGCACGGTGCTGGCCATCGTTGATGATGCACGCACCGGAGGCCCGGACCTTCCGGCAACCTTCGGGATGTACCGTCCCAAGCTGGCAGCCATCATGCGCGAGCGCGCGCTGGCCGCCGGGGTGGTGATCAGCTACGGCCAGCAGGTGGTGGCCGTGGAGAACCTCGACCACGGGGTGCGGGTCAGCACCGAAGACGGCCAGAGCAGGGACTATGACCTGCTGGTCGGTGCCGACGGAATCCATTCCGCCGTGCGCAAGGCCATCGGGATCACCGCAGAACCGCAACCCACCGGGATGGGGATATGGCGTGCGTTTGTTCCGCGTCCGGCCGAAGTCGTGCGAACGGACCTGACCTATGGAGGCAGTTGCTACATCGCTGGATACTGCCCCACCGGGCAGCAGGACATGTATGCCTATCTGGTCGAGCGGGCCCAGGATCGCCATCAGCAAAAAGACGCCACGATCATGGCTGAACTGGCCGCCAACTACGGTGGCCCGTGGAAGGAAATCCGGCAATCCCTGGTCAACGGGGCACCGGTGAACTACACCCACTTCACCGCGCATGTGGTGGACGGGCCTTGGCACCGTGGCCGTGCCGTCATCATCGGCGATGCCGCCCACTCCTGCCCGCCGACCATAGCCCAGGGCGCTGCCATGGCGCTGGAGGATGCCGCGGTTCTGGCGGAACTGCTGATTGGTTCTGGGGAAGTTGACAAGGAACTATGGGAGCAGTTCCACCATCGGCGTGCCGAACGATCCGGCGCCGTGGTCAAGGCATCGGTGCAGCTGGGCCAATGGCTTTTGGACGGCGAGCAAAACGCAGATGTCCCGGGGCTGATGGGGTCATTGGCTTCGCGATTGGTGGTGCCGGCATGAGCCGCGAGCAGCCGATCATCGACGTCCACGCCCATGTGCTGCTTCCCCAGCTCGAAGCACTGGCCAGGGAGCGCGATCCGGAAGGCCTGGCCGCGCAGCAGCAAATCGACCTGTTGCGCAACGGCGCTCTCTCCCAGCAGAATTCGGGGCTGATGATTCGCGAGCGCTGGCCGCTGCTCACCGATCCGGCGGCACGAATCGGGCACATGGACAAGAGCCGGGTCGAGGTGCAAATCATCTCGCCATCGCCTTCGCACTTCTACGCATTTGCCCAGAAGCAGCTTGCGGCCATGCTGTACCAGGAGGCCAACCGGCTGGTGCGCGAGTACATTGACCAGAACCAGGCACGATTCCACGGGCTGGGACTGGCACCCTTGCAGCACCCGGAGCTGATGGTGGAGGCCCTGGACGATGCGGTGCTCACCCATGGCCTGGCTGGTGTTGAAATCGGGTCCTACGCTCCGGACCCGCACGGCGGCACGGTAGAACTCTCCGACCCGCGGCTGGAGGGCTTCTGGGAACGGGCCCAGGAATTAGGGGCAGTGATCTTCCTGCATCCCTTCGGCTGCCCGCTGGAAAGCCGGCTGGACCGGTTCTACCTGGCCAATACCGTGGCGCAACCGGCAGAGAATGCGGTGGCGCTCTCGCACCTGATCTTCGCCGGGGTGCTTGACCGGTTCCCGCAGCTGAAGCTGGTTGCCGCCCATGGCGGCGGCTACCTGCCGCAGGTGATCGGGCGTTCGGATCATGCCTGGCAGGTGCGCCCCGAAGCCAGGGGATGCGAACATCCACCCTCCAGCTATCTGGGCCGCCTTTGGTTTGATTCGCTGGTGCACAGTCCTGTGGAGCTTGCCCGGTTGGTTGAAACCGCTGGCGCTCGCAGGGTGCTGTTGGGCTCCGACTACCCATTTGATATGGGCAGCGACTACCCGGTAGAGGCGGTCGAAGCTGCCGCGCTGGGACAGGATGAACGGGAAGGAATCCTTCGGGGGAATGCTGCGGATCTAGGTTTGGCTTCCCTGGCCCGCAGCCAGGAGGCGGTATTGGAAAGGGAAGGAATCTGATGGCTATTATTGCTCGCTGGATGCAGGCCAACGGCAAGGAACGCAGCGGCTTTATCGCCGGCGGCCGGTGCTATCCGCTGCCCGCTGGCGGAAGCGTCCAGGACCTGTGCGACATGGGCCTTGGCGCGACTTTGCGGCGTGCGGAAGAAGTGATTGCCGAGGGGGAATGGGTTTCCCTGGACCAGGTGCAATTGCTGGCCCCGCTGCAACCGCCCACCATCCGCGATTTTGTGGCCTTTGAAGAGCACGTCGAAGGGGTGCGGGTTTCAGTTGATGGCGTTGCCGGGGTGGTGCCCCAGTGGCATGAGGCCCCGACCTTCTATTTTGGCAACCCGCACACGGTGCGTGGCACCGGCGACATCATTCCGATACCAGCAGGTTGTGATGAGCTGGACTTCGAGCTTGAGGTCGCCGCGGTCATCGGGTCGGTGCCCGGAAGCAATGGCGAGAACCTTGATGCGGCCACCGCCCACCAGCATATTCTTGGATATGCCATCTTCAATGACTGGTCCGCACGGGATTTGCAGCGCCGTGAAATGAAGGTGGGCCTGGGTCCTTGCAAGGGCAAGGACTTCGCCAGCACACTGGGCCCATGGATCGTGACCGCTGACGAATTCGAGCATCTGCATGACGACCAGGGATTTTTGGCCTTGGAAATGAAGGTGAGTGTCAATGGCCAACTCGTCGGGCTGGACCTGCTCTCCCATATGGGCTGGCCCTTCGCGCAGCTGGTGGCCTATGCCTCCGCCGACTCGGTGGTGCGCCCCGGGGATGTGCTCGGTTCAGGGACCTGTGGCAGCGGCTGCCTGGCCGAACTGTGGGGACGCAATGGAGCCCAGACGCCGCCACCGCTTCAACCGGCGGACACCGTGGTGATGAGCGTGGAAGGCATTGGAACCATCAGCAACACCGTTGGCGTGCGCCGCGAAGCGGCCACCAGGGTTGCCTCCTCGACTCGCCCGCGGCTCGATGCAGCGCAGCGGCCCGGCAGATGAACCTGGGGCTGGCCGGTAAAACCGTGGTGGTCACCGGCGCGGGGCAGGGGCAGGGAAGCGTTGAAGCGCGGTTGCTCGTGGAGCAAGGATGCCGTGTGATCGCCGTTGACCTGGATGTTCAGGCGCCGGCGGAGCTGCGCGGTCTTGAAGGGCCAGGGGAATTGACCTACCGCAAACTCGATGTCACGCAGCAGGCGGACTGGGAACAACTGGCGGGGCAGCTGGCAGGTGAAACCGTGCACGGGCTGGTGAACAATGCCGGGATCACCCAGCGCGACCGCCTGGCTGAAGTCAGCATCCAGCAGCTGCACCGGGTTTATGAGGTGAATGTGGCCGGTGCCCTGCTGGGGATCCAGGCCTTGCGGCCGCTGTTCGCCCGGGGGTCCTCCATCGTCAATATCGGTTCCGTGGCCGGATTGAGCGCCCACTATCCGGTGGCATACACCGCCAGCAAGTGGGCGTTGCGCGGACTGGGCAAGGTCGCCTGCATGGAGCTGGGCCCGGCTGGCATCCGGGTGAATTCCGTCCATCCGGGATTCATCGAGACGCCGATGACCAGCGGAGCCAATCCGAGGTTCCGCGAGGCAACTATTGCGCAAACGCCGCTAGGGCGTGCCGGGCGCAGCGAGGAAGTAGCCAATGTGGTGCTGTTCCTGCTCAGCGAGCGATCATCCTTTGTCAACGGCGCCGAAATCCCGGTGGACGGGGGACAAACGGCTCATGGCGGAGCCCAAGCCATCTCGGATGCGCTGAAGTAAACAGCCACCGAAAGCACCTTGCCACAGGTGGAACCGGCATTACGAGGGAAGCGAAGTCTAAGCTGGCACCATGAAGAATCTTGATATCAATCTGCTGCCGGTGCTGCAAAGCCTGTTGCGAATGCGCAATGTCACGCGGGCAGCGGATACTTTGGGGCTGAGCCAACCGGCAACAAGTGCCGCCTTGTCCAGGCTGCGCCGCTACTTCGACGATGAGCTGCTGGTGCGTGCCGGGCGCGGCTACGAGCTGACCCCGCTGGCCCAGGACCTGCAGCCGCTGGTGGAATCGGCAATGCACGCCATTGATCGGGTGTCGACTATCAAGAGCCAATTCAACCCGGCTACGAGCGATCGAAAGTTCGTGATCGTGGCATCCGACTATGTGGCGGCGATGCTGGTCGAGCCGTTGCGGGCAATTTTGCGCCTCGAAGCCCCGGGGGTCTCTGTGGAAATCATGCCGACCTCCGCCACCTCCTGGGACCGCAGCACCCATGGGCGCTGGGACCTGATTGTTGGTCCCATGGGCTATGACCTGCCGGGCCATGGCAAACCGGTATTCCGTGACAGTTTTGTCGCGGTGCTCGACGCTGGCAATCCGATCTTGGAAAAGTCCGACCTCAGTGCCCAGGACCTGTTGAAGCTGCCCCAGGCCGTGGGCTACTTCGGCAACGAAATCAGGACACCGGGTGACCAGTTCTGGGATATTCTCGGCCAAGCACCCAGCATCGCCGCTAGGGTCCAAGGCCTGTTGTCCCTGCCGCTACTGGTTGAGGGCACGGATCTGGTGGCCCTGGTGCCGCGAATGCTGGCCTACAAGTACTCGCGGGGAACCAATTTGGCGATTGTCGACTTTCCGGTGGAGCATGAAGCGGCACTGGTGGAAGCGATGTTCTGGCATACGAACCGCGATGATGACCCGGCCAATTCCTGGCTCAGGTCCGTCGTGCAACGGGCCTGCAAGAAACTGCACGAGATCCTGGAGACGCTGACTCCCGAGGTGCGCCATGCCACCATCGGGCTTGCAGGCATGCCCGATGACCGCGAGATCAATAGCTGATGGCAACGACCCAAGCAAGCGGCGGGGGATGAGTTGTTCGCCTTGAGCTCTTGGGCCTCGGCCCTGGCATGGGACACCAAGCTTCGCCGCCGCGCGGCATTACGCGCGGTGCATAGGAGCACGGCAGTGCCTGCGTGCAGGAGGCTGGCTTCCGCTATCGCATCCAGCCCACCCGGGAATGCAAAAAATGGGGAACAAGCCATGGCTTGTTCCCCATTTTCCAAGCTGGAAATTACTCAGCGTCGTGGTCGGTCTCCAAGATGGTGACCAGCTGATCCAGCGCGGCATCTGCGCCGTCGCCTTCGGCACGCAGCACTACGGTGGTACCGTGCTCGGCGCCCAGGCCCATCAGCGACAGGATGCTCGAGGCATCCATTGCGTCTTCTGCTGGTTCGCCTTCCCGTGCGATGGTGACTTCTACCGGAAGTTCTGCTGCGGCTTCGGCGAAGATAGCTGCCGGGCGGGCGTGCAGGCCGACGCGGCTGCCGATGATTGCTTTACGTTCTGCCATGATGGGCTCCTTCAGGATCTTGTGAACGGTCGTCTGGGATAAATTCTAGTGGCCTACAGGCCGAATCGGTCCAATTCGCTCAGCTCAGCACGCACCGCGCTGCGGGCCAGTTCGGCCGACGGCGCATCCAGGGCCATCTTGGCCAAACGCTGCGCCTTGGCGAAGTCCACGGTGCGCAAGACCGCCGAGACCGGCGACAGTGCGCGCTTGTTCATGGACAGGGTGGTGACACCCAAGCCCACCAGCACCACGGCCAGGGCCGGGTCGGCAGCGGCTTCGCCGCACACGCCCACCGGCTTGCCGCCAGCGCTTTGCGCGCCGGCGGTGGTGGCAGCCACCATGTGCAGCACAGCGGGCTGCCATGGATCATTGAGCTCGGCCAAGGTGCCCAGCTGGCGGTCCGCGGCCATGGTGTACTGGGTCAAGTCATTGGTGCCAATGGACACGAAGTCACAGCGCTGCAGGATCTGGCCGGCCAGTACTGCTGCCGATGGGACCTCGATCATGGTTCCGGCGGTGGCCAGGCCAGCGGCCCGGGCCATCTTTGCGAAATCTTCAGCCTCGGCCGGGGTGGAGATCATCGGCGCCATCACCCAGACATCAGCGTCGTGCTCGCTGGTGGCTTGCGCGATGGCCTTGAGCTGGCGCTCCAGCACGCCGGGGCTGGACAGGTCGGTGCGGTAGCCGCGCACACCCAGCGCAGGGTTTGGCTCGCTGGAATCGGTCAGGAATGGCAGCGGCTTATCGGCGCCGGCATCCAGGGTGCGAACCACCACTTTCTTGCCGCCGAAGGCCGCAAAAACAGCGCCGTATGCGGAAACCTGCTCTTCGTGGGTCGGTTCCTTTTCCTTGCCCAGGAAGCAGAACTCGGTGCGCAGCAGTCCCACGCCCTCGGCGCCGGCAGCGGCGGCCAGCTGTGCGTCCTCCCCGCTGCCCACATTGGACAGCAGCGGCACGCGATAGCCATCGGAAAGCTCGCCGGTGCCGGTGAAGTCCGGAAGGACTTCGCGGTTGGCGTAGGTCGCCGCCAGGTGCTCTTCGGCAGCGCTGGGGTCGGTGATCACCAGGCCGTCGATGCCATCAACAAAAACATAGTCCCCGTCGGCCAGCTCAGTGGTGTCCGGTGCGGCAACAATGGCCGGCAGGCCCAGCGAGCGGGCAATGATCGCGGTGTGCGACTGCGGCCCGCCATCGGAGGTGACCAGGGCCAGCACCTTGGCCGGATCCAGGGTTGCAGTGTCCGCCGGGGCAAGATCCACGGCGGCCAGGATGAACGGCTGATCCGAATCCGGGATGCCCGGAGCCGGGACGCCGCGCAGCTCTGCCACGATGCGGGCACGGACATCCAGCACGTCCCCGGCGCGTTCGGCCATGTAGCCGCCCAGCGCGGTCAGCTGGGTCGCTACCGCATCGGCCGCTTCCCAGATGGCCGACTCGGCGCAGGTGCCACCGGCAACCAGCTTGGTTGCCGACTTGATCAGGCTGCGGTCGCTGGCCATCAATGCGGTGGCCTTCAGCACGGCCTGCGCATCTCCGGTGGCGAGCGCGGCGCGCTCCTTGAGCCCGGTGGCGACGGCTTTGGAGGCCTCGGCCAGGCGCTGGGTTTCCTCTTCGGGGCTCACGCCCTGCGGCAGCGGCGCGCCATCTGCCGGGGCGAGGATTGGCTCAGGCATGCGGCGCACGTGTCCGATGACGCGTCCGGCGCTGACGCCTACTCCGGTGAACTGCTTGCTCATGCTGCGACCTTTGCCGGTTCAGCGGCTCCGACAGGAGCCTTGCGTACATACTTCTTCAGAACGATAACCACTGCTGCTGAGACAACGGTACCAATCAAGGTGGCCAGCAGGAACAGCGGCCAGGTGTTGTTCATGGCGAAGAAGACGAAGATGCCGCCGTGCGGGGCCTGGCTGACCACGTTGAAGCTCATGATCAGCGAGCCGGTGACACCGGCACCGACCATCGAAGCCGGGATCACGCGCAGCGGATCGGCAGCCGCGAAGGGGATGGCGCCTTCGGAAATGAACGCCGCGCCCAGCAGCCAGGCGGCCTTGCCGTTTTCGCGTTCTGCCTCGGTGAACAGCTTGGCGCTGATGGTGGTGGCCAGGGCCATCGCCAGCGGCGGAACCATGCCGGCGGCCATGACGGCAGCCATGATCATCATCGGGGCAGGGTTATCGGCCAGCGATGCGGTACCCAGTCCGGCCACGGCGAAGGAGTACGCCACCTTGTTCACCGGTCCGCCGAGGTCGACGGCCATCATCAGGCCGAGCACCAGGCCGAGCACGGCTGCGGCGGTGCCGGACATGCCCGAAAGCCAGTTGTTCAAGGCTTCGGTCAGCTTGGCGATCGGACCGCCGAGGAACAGGAACATCAAGCCCGAGGCGATGATCGAGCCCAGCAGCGGCACGATGACCACGGGCATCAGCCCGCGCATCCAGCGTGGAACATTCCACGAGTTGATCCAGCGGCAGGCCAGGCCGGCGATCAGGCCGCCGACGATGCCGCCGATGAACCCGGCACCCATGAAGCCGGCCACCGCGCCTGCGGTGAAGCCCGGCGCGATGCCCGGGCGGTCGGCGTAGGCGTAGGCGATGTAGCCGCCCAGCGCCGGAACCAGGAAGCCCATGGACAGGCCACCGATCTTGAACGCCACCGCGCCGAGGTAGGCCAGCAGGCCGGCATCGGGCAGGTTGAACAGGGTGTTCTCGGTCAGGTACTGGTCGGCCACATCGGTGATGGCGTAGCCGCCGAGCAGGAAGCCCAGCGCGATCAGCAGGCCGCCACCGGCGACAAAGGGAATCATGTAGGAGACACCGGTGAGCAGGGCGCGCTTGAGGCCCGCGCCGAAGGACTCGGAGCCGTTCTTCTCCTCGGCCGTTGCGGTGGTCCCGGCGGGAACACGGCGGGCCTGCGGATCCTCGGAGGCGGCGATGGCGTCGTTGATCAGCTTTTCCGGCTCATCGATGCCGCGCTTGACCGGAACCTGGATGACCGGCTTGCCGGCGAAGCGGCCGCGGTCGCGCACGTCCACATCCACCGCGAAGATCACGGCGTCGGCGGCCTCGATCACCGCTGGGTCCAGCGGGGTGGAACCCGAGGAGCCCTGGGTTTCCACGGCGAACTCCACGCCCATTTCCTGCGCGGTCTGGGCCAGCGAGTCGGCAGCCATGTAGGTGTGGGCGATGCCGGTAGGGCAGGCGGTGACCGCAACGATCGACTTCTTCTTGGGAGCGCCTGCGGTTTCCTCAGCGGCCGGAGCCGGAGCAGCAGCCGCCGGGGCAGGAGCTGCGGCAGGGGCGTCGGAAACGACGTCGCGGACCAGCTCGACGATCTGCGCTTCACTCTGCGCAGCACGCAAGGAGGCGGTGAAGGACTTCTTCACCAGCGCGCGGGCGAGCTTGGAAAGCAGCTTCAGGTGGGCCTGGTCGGCGCCATCCGGGGCGGCGATGAAGAAGACCAGGTCGGCCTCGCCGTCCTTGGCACCGAAGTCCACCTTCGGGTTCAGGCGGGCCATGGCCAAGGTGGGCACGGTCACCGCTGCCGAACGGCAATGCGGAATGGCAATGCCGCCGGGAACGCCGGTGGCGGTCTTGGCTTCGCGGGCCTTGCCGTCGGCGGCCAGGGCACCGGCATCGGTGGCACGGCCCTGTTCGGCAACCAATGACGCCAGCTTTTCGATGACCTCGCCCGTGCTGTTGCCCAGATCGGCATCGAGCAGCACGAGCTCTGCGGTGATTAGTTCACTCATGACTCGGTTCCTTGCGTTGAAGTAAGTTCGTCGACGGTGACGGCGTCAACGGTGAGATCGGATTCTGTAGGGATGGTGGAGCCTGGCAGCTGCGTGGCGGCAGCCCCGTAGGCGACGGCGTTTTTCAGCCGTTCAGGGGCGCTGGCCCCTGCAACATCTGCCAGCAGGTAGCCAGCCAGCGAGGAATCGCCGGCCCCCACCGTGCTGCGCGGGGTGATCGGGGTGTGCGATCCGTGCCAGACACCCTGCTCGGTGACCAGCAGCGCGCCCTGGGCGCCCAGGGTGGCCAGGACCGCGCCGATGCCCGTCTCCAGCAGCTTCTTGGCGCAGTCGGTGGCCAGCTCTATCGAGCCTTCCAGCGCCGCTTCGTCGAAGCTTCCGACCAGTTCAGCCAGCTCTTCGGCATTGGGCTTGATCAGATCGGGGATGTGCTGCGCGCTGTGGGCGAAGAGCTCGGTCAAGGGAGCGCCGGAGGTGTCCACCGCGATCTTCGGGCATTTCCCGCCCAGGCTGGTGCGCAGCTGCGCGGTGAGCTGGGCGTAGAAGTCTGCGGGGACTGACGGCGGCAGCGAACCGGCCAGCACCAGCCAGTCGGCGCCGGCGGCCGCTTCGGCTACCAGGCCGCCGAGCTCTGCCAGCTGCTGCGCAGTCAGGGCAGGACCGGGTTCGTTGATCTTGGTGGTGGTGCCATCGGGATCGGTCAGGGTGATATTGGTGCGCAGCGGCTCGGTGATCGACAGGGTGCGGTGGGCCAGCTTGTCGCTGGACAGCGCGGTGATCAGCGGATCCGTGCTCGCGCCGGGCAGCACTGCCAGCGTCGGCACGCCGGCCGCGGCGATGGCGCGCGAGACATTGACTCCCTTGCCCGCTGCCTGCACGTGGCTGGCGGTGGCTCGCTGCACCGCGCCGTGCGAGAGCGGTTCGCCCAGTTCAATGGTCTTGTCCAGGGCCGGGTTGACGGTCAGGGTGACAATCACGCGATCACAACCTCTACATCTGCGGCTTCCAGGGCAGCGGCGAGTTCCTCGCCGGGCTGCTGGTCGGTCACCAGGGTGTCAATGGATTCCAGGCGGGCAAAGCAGACCAGGGTTTCCTGGTCGAACTTGGAGCTGTCGGCCAGCAGCACCACGCGGCGTGCGCTGTTAACCAGCGCGCGCTTCACGGCGGCTTCCAGCGGATCCGGGGTGCTCAGGCCAAATTCTGCGTGCAGCCCGTTGGTGCCGATGAAGGCGATGTCTGCGCGATGCCGCGAGTATTCCTCAACGGTTTGCGCCCCGGAGGTGGCCCCGGTCAGGCCCCGGACGCGTCCGCCGATGAGCTCCAGGATGACGGCCTGGCTCTGGACCAGGACTGAAGCAATGGGCAGCGCGTGGGTGATGACGACCAAGCCGGCGCTGGCGTTGGTGCGCAGCATGCGCTCGGCGAGGAACTCGGTGGTGGTGCCGGCATCGATGATGACCGAGGCATCCGAGACCGGCAGCAGGCTCAAGGCGCGCTGGGCGATGCGGGACTTGGCATCGGAGTGGATGGCGGTGCGCACCAGGTGGCTTTCCTCGCGGGTGCTTGCCTCGGTGGTGGTGACCGCTCCGCCGTGGACGCGTCGCAAGAAGTTTTCCGATTCGAGCTGGGCCAGGTCGCGGCGGACTGTTTCCCGGGTGATCTCGAAGCGTTCGGACAGCTGCGCGACGGAAACTTTTCCGTCGGTCTCAAGCTGCTCGACGATCAGCCGGTGTCGTTCTTCGGCGAACATAGTGTGCCTCCGCAATCCCTCATGACCTGCACCACATGAATCTGTGTTTCCATGACTTTATGCCCGATTGCGTGGGAACGTCAAGCCAATAGTGATGGAATTTTGGGCTAAGCGGCATATTGGCGTGGGATTGGTTGGCATTGTGCCAAGTAGATGGTCTGTACGCCGAGAAAATCAGCTTTAAATAGTTTGCTTTGGCTGTCCCCCGGACGTTCAAAAGCGGCGGTTAAAGGGGTGCGCGGCATAGCAAGGCCCACCTCGATGTGCGTGCCTGGCGGCACGGCGGAATATTGCGCTGAATCCTCCTGGAAATGGCGAGTGGCGGACAACCATAAAGGTTGTCCGCCACTCGAACCAGCTGCCTGGGATCGCCTAGGCGAGCACCTGGCGCTTGGAGGAAATCACGCCGGTATTGAACCCGGCCAGGCGCAGGCCGCCGTGGAAGCGGGCGTGTTCGATCTTCACGCAGCGGTCCATCACGACATTCATGCCTGCGGCCTCGGCACGGCGGGCCACGTCCTCATGCCATGATCCCAGCTGCAGCCAGAGGGTCTTCGCGCCCACGGCCAATGCCTCATCCAAAACCGATGGCAGGTCATCATGCTTGCGGAAGACCTCCACCAGATCCGGAGCCTCTGGCAGGTCCTCGAGGGACTTGTACACCGGCTGGCCCAGGATCTCATCCAGCACCGGGTTGATGAAGTACACCTTGTACTTGGATGAGGACAGCAAGTAGGTCGCTACGAAGTAGCTGGCCCGCGATGGCTTGTTGGAGGCTCCCACGATGGCGATGGACTTGGTTTCGCGCAGGATGTTCAGCCGTTGCGCGGCTCCCGGGCCTTCCCAGGTGCGTTCGGTGGTGCTCATTAGTTGGCTCCCTTCGGTGCTGCAGGAATGGCGCACGCGGCACCATCATAGGCGGGTTCCGCAAATTCATCGGCGGAACCGGAGATCGCTCCCTGGGAGGCGGCCAAAGCCTGGTCCAGATCCCAGAGGATGTCTTCGACATCTTCCAGGCCCACCGACAGGCGGATCAGGTCTTCGGGGACGCCGGCGGCAATCAGCTGGTCTGCGCTGAGCTGCTGGTGGGTGGTGGAGGCCGGGTGCAGCACCAGGGTGCGGGCATCGCCGATATTGGCCAAGTGGCTGGCCAGCTGCAGGGCTTCGATGAACTTGGAGCCGGCTTGGCGTCCGCCCTTCACGCCAAAGCTGAAGACCGAACCGACACCCATGGGCAGCAGTTCCGTGGCGTGGGCATGCTGCGGGTGGGATTCCAGTCCGGCGTAGTTCACGTAGGTGACCCGTGGATCAGCTTCGAGCCAGGCGGCGACCTGCTTGGCATTGGCCAAGTGGTTGTCCATGCGCTGGGGCAGGGTTTCCAGGCCCTGCAAGAGCTGGAATGCCGACTGGGCCGGCAGCGCCGGGCCGAAGTCGCGCAGCTGCTCGCTGCGCAGCTTGGTGAGGAAGCCGTATTCGCCGAAGTTGGCCCACCAGGAAACGTTGCCGTAGCTGGCCACCGGTTCGGTCATCGCGGGGAACTTGCCGTTGCCCCAGTCGAATTTGCCGGACTCGATGACCACGCCGCCGAGGGTCGTGCCGTGGCCGCCAATGAACTTGGTTGCCGAGTGGA